>Ga0209594_1000200_pt1 | contig 44573 bp, 40 predicted proteins | sample AshMeaCrysSpring_FD_184126 | JGI IMG/M metagenome (GOLD analysis project Ga0209594, IMG submission 184126) | Groundwater microbial communities from Big Spring, Nevada to study Microbial Dark Matter (Phase II) - Ash Meadows Crystal Spring... | ecosystem: Environmental > Aquatic > Deep subsurface... | reverse complement strand
GGGGCGGTGGTGGTGGCGCCGGGGGCGGTGGTGGTGGCGCCGGGGGCGGTGGTGGTGGCGCCGGGGGCGGTGGTGGTGGCGCCGGGGGCGGTGGTGGTGTCCACGGTGATGGTCTTGGAGAGGATATTGTTGCTCAGGTCTGGATCTGGCTCTTTCGCCCTTACGTCTGCGGTGAGCGTGAGATTGCCACTGGCCGACGGGTCGACATTGACGAAGATGTCGAGCGGGATGTCGTGCCCTCCAGCAACCTGATCTGGGAGCTGACAGGTGACGATGTTGAAATTTGGTGTGCAGGTGGTTGCAGCACCAGCAAAGCTCGTGTACGTCATGCCGGTGGGGACCAATATTCTCATCTCGACGCCGGTTGCATTGTCCCCGCCAGGCCCGTCGCCGTAACGGATCACCCAGATCACACTCGACCCGGGGGTCGGGTTGGAGGGGATAGCGGTGATTTCATCGATCCTCATGTCGGCGCTTGGTGTCTGGGCTCGGGCCGGAGCAGCGAACAGCGTTGCGCCGACGAGCGCGAGGACGGCGACGGCGGTGAGGCGCTTCGAGACGGGACGCATGGCGTCAACCATAATCGGGTGCTCGTTCAAGCAATGCACTTGGCTCCTGCGCAGGGGTGCTGCGGTCGACCGGGACGGGGCGCGAGCGACGCCGGCGCCCGGTGGTCACGACGGCGACCACCGCGAGGGCGACGACGGCGAGCACCGCGACACGAGCAGGGTTGTCGGGGACGATGCGGTCCTGGAGCCAGGCCTGGATCGCGACGGCGCGGTCGATGACCGCGTCGTCGGTGTCGCCCCGGAAGACCCGGATCTCGTACCAGCCGTCGTAGGCGACGTAGGCGCCGGCGACGACCAGCAGTCACGGCGTCGGCGCTCGACGCGGCCGAGGTGGCCGAGGGTGCCGACGTCGGGGCGACCGGCGTGTTCGTGCCGATCGTCGACGGCCGGTCGCTCACGTTCCGGGCCGAGGCCGACGGGTTCGTGGACGACGAGACCGGCTCGGTGTGGAACCTCCTCGGCCGGGCCGTGGCCGGACCGCTGGTCGGCTCGTCCCTCACGGCCATCCCGCACGTGGACACGTTCTGGTTCGCCTGGTCCACGTTCCTCCCCGACACGGAGCTGCTCCCTTCCGAGGGGTGAGCCGTGCTGCGCGACCTGGTCTTCCCCCAAACCGACGCCGGTGTCGCGACGCAGCTCGTGGTCCTGTCGGCGACGACGGCAGCCGCGCTGTGGCTGGTGCGACGGGAGCGCTCGCTCGTGCTGCTCGTCGCCGGCCTCGCCGTCACGACCCTCGGGTTGCTCGGGCTGCGGGCCGTGCACTGAGGGCCCGTCACACGAGGTCGAGCAGGGCGTTCTCCACGACTTCGGTGAGGGCGGGGTGGATGTAGAGCACGTCGCGGGCGACCTGGTCGACGGTGAGGTCGAGGCACATGGCGGTGATGAGCGGCTGGATGAGCGTGGCCGCCTGAGGGCCGAGGATGTGGGCGCCGAGCAGTCGCCGCGTGGCGGGATCGGCCAGGACCTTGGCGAAGCTGGTCGTGTCCTCCATCGCCCAGCCGTAGGCCGTCGAGCTGTAGTCACGCGATGCGACGATGTAGGGGCGTCCGTCCCGTTCGAGCTGGTCCTCGGTGGCGCCGACGGTGGCCACCTGCGGGTCGGCGAACACCGCCGACGGCACGACGCGGAACGAGGAGTGCCGCGGCGAGTCCGGGTGCAGCAGGTTGTGGCGCACGAGACGGGTCTCGGCATTGGCCATGTGCTTGAGCTGGAAGTGGTTGGTGACGTCGCCGAGGGCCCAGACGCCGGGCACGTCGGTGGCGTAGGTGTCGTCGGTGCGGAAGTGGCCGTGCTCGTCGAGGGCCAGCCCGCCGGCGGCCGGGTCGAGGCGATCGCTGTTGGGAACCCGGCCCACCGCCAGCAAGAGCGACTCGGCTTGCACGACCTGGCGCTGCCCGTCGGCGTCGACGAGGTGGGCGCTGACCCCCTGAGCGTGTGGCTCCACCCGCTCGACCCGGGTGCCGAGGCGCAGGTCGAAGCGGTCCGCGTAGATCTCGGTGAAGCGCCGGCGGACGTCGCGGTCGTGGACGCCGAGGAGGGTGTCGCCGCGCTGCACGATCGTGACCCGTGACCCGAGGGCGCCGAACACGTGCGACATCTCCGCGGCGATGAACCCGCCGCCCACGACGAGGAGGCTGTCGGGGAACCGGTCGAGGCGCATGATCGTGTCGGAGGTGTGGTGCTCGACGCGGTCGAGGCCGGGGATGTCGGGGATGGCGGGCCGCGAGCCGACCGCGACGACGATGCGCTCGCCTCGGATCGTGGTGCCGTCCACCTCGAGCACCTTGGGGGCGACGAAGCGGGCCTCGCCGAGGTACACGTCGATCCCGCTGCGGCGCCGGTAGGCGACACCGCTGTCGTGGATCGGGTCGATCCTGGAGAACACCCGGTCGCGGATGGCCGGCCAGTCGGCCTGCACGAGCTCGGCGGTGAGGCCGAACCGGCCGGCGTGGCGGACGGTCTGGGCGACGTCGGCCGCGTACACGAACATCTTCGACGGGATGCACCCGCGGTTCAGGCACGTGCCCCCGAAGCGGTCGGTCTCCACCACCGCCACCCGCCACCCCTCGGTCTCGGGACCCGGGAGCATGTTCCCGCTCCCGGCACCCACGATCACCAGGTCGTAGTCGGTTGCCACGGTCGCCCCCTCGGGTCGTGGACCGGGTCGAGCGGCCGGGTGCCGCTCCCATGAGGCCGCCGTTCCCGCCGACGTGGACGAGAGGGCAGTGCGCGATCCGGTCGCAGAGCACGAAACCGGCCGACGGGGCCTGGCATTCCTCACCGGTGCCGGTGCGAGGCGGGAATGCCTGCCGGCACCGACCGGGTGTCTGCGGCGATGCGCAGACGTCGAGGTATCCGAGGAGCAGCCCTCGCGGTCGCCGTCTCGGCGGCCTTGGCCGCGTGCGGCAGTCGAGCGTCCGACGGTGTTGCCGACTCCGGGTCGAGACCCGAGCTGCCGTCGCCGCCGATTCGGTCGACGGCCCGCTGCCGGAGGTGGTCGTTCGAGACGTGACGGGGGACTCCTGGGTGCAGCTGGCCAACTTCCTGCCGGCCGAATCGTTCCAGGACGGCTGAGCGCGAGCTCACCGCATCATCGGTGACGTCGCCCACTGGCGGCCCCGGTCCCGGGTCTCAGCGCAGCGCGGCCTCGACAGCGGTGGCCCAGCCGGCGTCGTGCACGACGCGCGCGTGCAGGATCGAGCGTGCCCAGCGGACGGTGTCGAGGCACCGCACGGCCGGCGCCCAGCGGCCGAGCTGGTCGTCGGGGAGGTAGAGCGCCTCGCGTCGGAACGCGGTGAGCAGCAACACGGCGTTGAGGCGGTCGACGTCGTCGGTGCGGAACACGAACGTGGCCCGGTCGTCGGCGTCGACCGCCTCGACGACGACGCGGTCACCGACCGGCGCCAGGAGGAACGGCAGCGCAGTGCGCCCGCCATCGGTGTGGACGCCGATGCGGAGTCTGTCGGCGGCCCGGTTGGCGAGCAGCTCGGCCTGCTCGGCCCGAGCGGCGCGCCCGACGGCGCTCCGCAGCGGACCCCACCACCGGCCGGCCTCGGCCCGGTCGAGCGCCCAACCGTCGGGTGCGTCGTAGCCGGCGAGTGCCGCGTCCCACCCGGCGGCGGCAGCCATCGTCGCCGCCCGCAGGTCGGCACGGGCCGCGGCCACGGCGTCCAGGAGCTCGTCGGTACGGGCACCGAAGCCGCCGAGAGTCACGCTCGGCACGGCGCGCATCACGAAGGTGAGGGCGTAGCCGTCACGGCGGACGTCGAGCAGCAGGGGGAGCGGAAGCACCGTGGGCAACCCGGGCCGGGGCTCGACGACGAGGACGCCGTCGTGCACGAACAGGTCGCTTCGACCACCGGCCCGAGACGTGAACACCGCTCGCGGTTCGCCCGTCGCCTGGGCGAGGGCGGCGCGGCGCACCGGACCCCGTGCAGCATGCACCGCCTCGACGAACCGGTCGAACCCGGCCCCCAGGTGGGTGAGCTCGACGTCGCCGGTCGGCGTCACGAATCGCACCGCGTGGTCGCTGGCCACCACGTCGTCGGCGTCGAGCCAGCTCACGAGGCGGTCGTCGAGGTGCAGGCCCTCGTCGGCCACGACGACCTCCGTCGCCTCGCCTGCCTACCGGCACGTGAAGCGGGTGGGGGGTGCTGTCACGCCTTGGTTCCGCACTCGGCGCAGAACTTGCCACCCTCCACCATGGCGCCACACGAAGGGCAGGCGACCTTGGCACGCGTGGTGAGATCGAGCTCGCTGGTCCAGTCGTGCTCGCGGGTCTTCTGGCGGATCTGCTCCACCTGGGCGGCGGCCTGCGCGCGCGAGATCTCCTCGGCCACGAGCGGGGAGCACACGACGCACTGACCGATCTCGTGGTTCCAGCACACGTCGGCGCACACCCAGTTGCCGCAACCGCGGTACTGCTTGAACTTCGGCCGCACCACCTCGACGGCTTCAGTGAGCGCCTTGTCCTTGGCCTTGGAGTTGGTGCCGCGGTCCCACGAGAGCGTCTGCGCGGCGTTCACCCAGAGTGACGAGGGGAACGTGAGCGAGCCTAGAGTCCGGACCGCGCATCGCCGAGTCCGTCGGAGGCACCTGATGAGTGCGGAGCTCCCCTCGCAGGCCCGCGTCGTCGTGATCGGCGGCGGCTCGATCGGCTGCAACATCGCCTACCACCTCAACCTGCTCGGTTGGTCCGACGTCGTGCTGGTCGAGCGGGACAAGCTGACGTCGGGGACCACGTGGCACGCGGCGGGCGAGGTGGTGCCCGGTCTGCTCGTCGACGAGTGGGCGTGCGAGCTCTACACCTACGGCCGCGACGTGATCGCCGATCTCGAGGCACGCACCGGGCACGCCACCGGATGGCGCCAGGTCGGGTACCTCCAGCCGGCCGACACACCCGAGCGCGTCGAGGAGTGCCGGCGTGCGTCCGGATTCATGAACCGTCTGGGGATCGAGGTGCACGAGATCTCCCCGACCGAGGCTGGCGAGCTGTTCCCCGTCGGCGACTTCTCCGCGACCCTGGCGGCGTACTGGTTCCCGCTCGAGGGTCGTGTCAACCCGGTCGACATGACGATGGCGATCGCTCGGGGCGCCCGCGACCACGGGACACGGATCGTCCAAGACACCCGCGTCGAGCAGATCCTGACGGCGCACGGACGCGCCGTCGGAGTGCGCACCGACCGCGGCGACGTCGCCGCCGAGCACGTCGTGATCGCGGCCGGCATGTGGTCGCGTCAGCTCGGCGCTTCGGTCGGGATCAACCTGCCGCTGCAGGCGGCCGAGCACTACTACCTCATCACGGAGGCGATCGAAGGCGCCCACCGTGACCTGCCGCTCCTGGAGGACGCCCACGCCGGGGCGTACTTCCGCGAGGAGGTCGGCGGGATGATGATCGGGCTGTTCGAGCCCGACGCGGCGCCGTGGAACGTCGACCGGATCCCGGACAGCTTCTCGTTCGGTGAGATCCCACCCGACTGGGATCGTGTCGGCCCGCATCTGGAGCGGGCCTTCGTGCGGGTTCCCGCCGCCGCGGGCGCCGGGGTCCGCACGCTGTTCTGTGGGCCCGAGAGCTTCACGCCGGACCTCGCCCCGCTCGTCGGGGAAGCACCCGGCCTGCGCAACTGCTGGGTGGTCGCCGGCCTCAACTCACTCGGGATCCTGAACGGCCCCGGCCTCGGCATGGTGCTGGCCCGGTGGATCATCGAGGGTGCGTGCCCCGTTGACCACACGAGCTTCAACGTCGACCGCTTCGCCGACGGCACCCACAACACCCCGGCGTTCCGGCGGGCACGCACCCCGGAGCTGCTGGCGAAGAGCTTCGGCTCGCACTACCCCAACAGCACCTTCACCACGGCCCGAGGCCTCAAGCGCTCGGTCCTGCACGACCGGCTCGCAGCGAACGGGGCGTACTTCACCGAGAGCCACGGGTGGGAGCTCCCCGACTGGTTCGCGCCGACGCCGGAACAGGCCCGCATCGAGCGCTACAGCTGGGGCCGCCAGCACTGGTTCGCGTGGCACGCCGAGGAGCACCGCGCGGCGCGCGAGGACGTGGTCGTGATCGACATGTCCGCGATGTCGAAGTTCCGTGTCGAAGGTCGCGACGCGTGCGAGCTGCTGAACCGGGTGAGCTGCAACGACGTCGACGTCGCTCCCGGACGGGTCGTGTACACGGCGTGGGCGAACGAGGCCGGCGGCTTCGAAGCCGACCTCACCGTCACCCGCCTGGAGGCGGAGTCGTTCCTGGTCGTGGTGGGCGAGAACAGCCACGGCCATACCGAGACGTGGCTGCGACGGCACCGGCGGCACGGGCAGTTCGCGACGATCACCGACATCACGCCCGGGATCACCCAGATCAACATCCAAGGACCCAAGGCCCGCGACCTGTTGCGCACGATCAGCACCGCCGACCTGTCGAACGAGGGCTTCCCGTACCTGTCCGCACGTCGCATCGACGTCGGCTACTTCGACGTGATGGCCATGCGAGTCACGTACGTGGGCGAGCTCGGCTGGGAGCTCCACGTTCCGGCCCTCCACGCCGTCCAGGTGTACGACCTGGTGATGCAGGCCGGGCAGCAGTTCGGCATCCGGAACGCCGGCATGCAGACGCTGTCGTCGCTGAGGCTCGAGAAGGCGTACCGCGACTACGGGGTCGACATCGACAACACCGACAACCCGATCGAAGCGGGGCTCGGCTTCGCGATACGGCTCGACAAGCCCGGTGGGTTCGTCGGACGTGACGCCCTGGCATCGATCCACGCTGCGGGCACGCCGAAGCGTCGCATGCTGCAGCTCCTCCTGAGCGATCCCGAGCCGTTGCTGTACGGCAAGGAGACCATCCTCCTCGACGGTGACGCCGTCGGCCACCTCCAAGTCGGTGCCTACGGCCACACGCTGGGGGGTGCTGTCGGCATCGGCTTCGTGAGCCTCGAGGAGCCGGTCACCGCATCACTCGTGGACACGGGTCGCTGGGAGGTCGATGTGGCCGGCCGGCCGGTCGCGGCGCGGGCCTCGCTCCGGCCGCTGTTCGACGCAGGACTCGAACGCGTCCGGTGCTGAGCCGCCGGTGGCGCCCCGTACGCCCCGGACCGCCGGGACCTCGCGGACCGCTGCCCGCGTCCGAGACGTGGGAGAATGCGGCGCAGCGCCGGCACCGTCGGGAGGAGCGGCCATGCGGGGGTTCACGGGGGGCACGAAGACGGTGCAGCGGATCTTCGCTGCGCACGCCGAGGCCGAGCGGGCGGGCCGGCCGGCCGACGAGGTGATCGAGCAGGCCGCCGAGCGACGGATCTCCCGTCGGTCGGTGCTCGCCGGCGGCGCCGCCGTCGCCGCAGCGGCGGCACTGCGGCCTGTGGGCGTCGCAGCGGCGAAGCCGACGCCGCGGATCGCCGTGGTGGGCGCCGGCCTCGCCGGGGTGAGGGCCGCGCACTGGCTCTGGAAGGTGAAGGGCGTTCGGGCGACCGTCTACGAGGCCTCGGATCGCGTCGGTGGGCGGTGCTGGACGCTGCGCGACTACTTCGGCGGCGGTCTCGTGGCCGAGCACGGCGGCGCGTTCATCAACACCGACCACAACGCGATCCGCAACCTCGTCAACAGCCTCAACCTCAGCCTGCGTGACGTTGACGGCGGGAACCAGTCTCCGTACGGCGACACGTACTGGGTCGACGGGCCGTACTCGTACGACGAGGCCAACGCCGACTGGGGGCTGGCATGGCGGGCCTTCAAGGACGCGCTGGCCGCGGCGCCGTACCCCCAGACGGTCACGTCGCAGACCGCAGCCGGGCGTGCCCTCGACGCGATGACGGTCGACGAGTGGATCGACGCGAACATCCCCGGTGGGCTCGAGGGCCGGTTCGGCCGCATCATGCGCTCCAACGCGATCGCGGAGTACGGCCTCGACCCGGGCGACCAGTCGGCGCTCAACCTCGTCTACCTGCTCGGCTGGAACTCGCAGAACTCGCTCGACCCGATCAACGGCGCCGACGAGCGGTTCACCGTCGTGGGCGGCACCGACCAGATCGTCACCCGCATGGTCGAGGAGCTCCCGTCGGGGACGATCCAGCCCGGGCACGCGCTCGTCGCGCTGCGGCGCAACGCCGACGGCACGGCGACGCTGTCGTTCCAGAGCGGCCGGCGCGTCATCGACGTCGTTGCCGACAAGGTGGTGCTGGCCCTTCCCTTCACGCTGCTGCGCGAGCTCGACCTGGGCCTGGCCGGCTTCTCGCCGCTCAAGCTCCGCGCGATCCGTGAGCTCGGTCTGGGCTCGAACGGCAAGATCCACCTCCAGCTCGCCCGTCGGCCGTGGCTCGCCCAAGGCTTCGGCGGGGCGTCGTACTCACCCGTCGAGCAGTTCCAGTGCATCTGGGACGAGTCGGCCGGGCAGCCCGGCACCGGCTCGTCGTCGGTCACGGCCGCCTCGCCGGGTCTCCTGCTCTACTTCCCGGGGGGCAGCCGCACGCTGCAGGAGTGGAACGGCGCCGCGTTCGGTCCGGCTCCGGCCAAGCAGGTCGAGCAGCTCCTCGGCTGGGTGGAGCCGGTCTTCCCCGGCGTGCGTGCGGCCTACAGCGGCATCGCCTACCGCGACGCGTGGCATCTGCATCCGTGGTCGCGGGGCGCCTACACGTGCCCGCGCCCGGGCCAGTACACAGGCCTGTTCGGCGTGCCGGAGCGCCAGGAGGGTCCGTTCCACTTCGCCGGTGAGCACACGTCGTCGGAGTACTACGGCTTCTTGAACGGCGCGGTCGAAAGCGGCGAGCGGGCCGCCAAGGAGGTCGCGCTGTCGCTCTGAGGCCGGCGTCGAGCGACGTGGCCACGGAGTCCGAACCGGTCAGCCGTCGCGGTCGAAGGCCGCGAGCAGCGCGGCGAGGCGTCGGCCTTCGAGATCGATGGCGAGCCACAGCGGGTTGTCGCCGTCGGGCGACGGGGCGGTGGTGGCGAGCAGCAGGTTGCCGGTGAGCGCGGCGTGCTCGAGCACCTCGAGGTGCTCGGGCACCGAGAACGCGATCGTGAACGACGCCAGGACGGGGCTCGTGAGGCTCACGGTGAGGTAGAGGCCGTCATCGGCCATCGCCAGGACGGTGGTGAGGTCGCCGATGCCCTCGATGGCGTGCACCCGGGCCAGGTCGGTGATGTCGGGGCGGCCGGCCACGTCGAGCACCACGGTCGGGTACGCAGTGCCGTCGTCGGCCAACGTGATGCCGGCGTCGAGCACGGCGACCGGCGGCCGGCGGCCGAACGGGTGCGCTCGGCCCGAGTCGTCAGGTGCCGCCACCGCCGGCTCTCAGCGCAGGGTCACGCGGCCGTTCGGACGCGGTCGAGGAGGTGGGCGAAGGCGACCGACTCGCCCGCCGGGCGAGGCCATGGCGCAGTGCCGCGTACGGCGCCGGCGAAGGCGCCCACCATCGCGAGGTAGGGGTCGTCGGCGACCGTGGTGACGACCTCGACGTCGCCGTCGACGCCGTGTCGCTCGTACGAGCCGGCGAGGCGGCCGCCGGTGAACGCGGGGCCGCCGACGACGACGCGTCCCGAGGTGCCGACGATCTCGAGCCGCTGGCACTCCGGGAGCTCGAACGACACGAGCGCCGACGCCGTGCGTCCACCTCCCCAGTCGCACCAGACCGACGTCGTGGCGTCGACGCCGGTGTCGCTCGGCACGGATCGCGCGACGACCTCGAGAGGCTCGGGACCCCACAGCGCGACGGCCGCCCCGAGGGCGTAGATGCCGACGTCGAGCAGCGCGCCGCCACCCTGGGCCGGGTCCCACCGGTAGTTGTCCGGTTGGCCGGCGAGGGTGAACGTGAAGTCGCCCCGCACGTGGCGCACGTCGCCGAGGTCACCGCGGGCGGCGAGCGACACCACCTCGGCCCAGCGGGTGCCGAACGGGGTCATCCAGGCCTCAGCCAGCAGCACGTCGGCGGCGTCGCACGAGGCGGCCATGGCGGCCGCGTCGGCGGCGTCGACGCCGAGGGGCTTCTCGCACAGCACGTGCTTGCCCGCCGAGGCGGCCCGCTCGACCCAGTGGCGGTGCATCCCGTTGGGGAGCGGGAGGTACACCGCCTCGACGCGCGGGTCGTCGAGCACCGCGTCGTAGCTGGCGGCGTCGAGGTGGGCGAGGTGGTCGGGGACGGGGCCACTCGCCGCGGCCACCGCCACCAGCGCACAGTGCGGGGAGGCGTCGATGGCCGGGACGACGGCCTCGTTGGCGATCCACGACCGAGCCCCGAGGAGCCCGATGCGCAGCGGGCCGGTTCCGGTCACCACCCGGTCGCGTCCAGCTCCACGACGGCCGTGCCGTTGCCACCGGCTCGCTGCGCGGCCTCGAGCACGGCCACGACAGCCCGGCTCTGCTGCGGCGGGACGGCCAGTGGCTCGCCGAGCAGGAGGTGGTCGGCGAGGTTGCGGTGGAAGCCCCAACCGGGGTGAGGGACGGGAGGCAGCCGCTGCTCGACGAGCCCGTAGCCGCCCTCGTAGCCGACGAGTCGCAGCTCGACCGGTGCCTCCGCGTGGTGGGCGGCTCGGTTGACGTAGCCGCGGCCCGGCTCGAGCGACTCGAAGGCCACCGGGCGGTAGTGGCCCTCGATGGTGCCGGCCGTGCCCTGCACGAAGAACTTCGGGCGCCGCACTGCGGCGACGTCGCTCTGGCGGAACGTCGCCTCTCGCCCGTCGGGCCACTGCATCCACACCGTGACCTGGTCGGCGTTGGTGACGTCGTGCCACACCCGCTTGTGGCTGCTCGTGACCACCCGGGCCGGCGGCGCGCCGTAGAGGCGCAGGAGCCAGTCGATGTGGTGCGATCCCCAGTCGTAGACGGCGCCGCCCGAGATCTCCTCCTCGGAGTGCCACGCCCGGCAGGGGTGCTCGAAGCCGCCCACGAACGTCTCGATGTTGAACACCTCGCCGACGAGACCGTGCTCGACCGCTCGGACGAGGGCGAGGAAGTCGGTGTCCCACCGGCGGCTCTGGTGCACCGTCAGCACGAGGTCGTTGGCGGCTGCCGCCGCCATCATGCGGTCGGCGTCGGCGACCGTGAGGCACATCGGCTTTTCCACCACGACGTGCTTGCCGGCCTCGAGCAGGGCCACGGCCAATTCGGCGTGCTGGGAGGGCGGCGTGGCGACGATGGCGATGTCGACGCCGTCGTCGGCGCCGAGCTCGGTGGCCGAGGCGTAGGTGCGCAGGCCCGAGAAGTCGGTGACGGCGACCGAGCGCCGCTCGGGAAGCGGATCGACAGCAGCGACGAAGGCCAGCCCGTCGGTCTCGGTGGCGGCCAGGCCGTGCGTGTAGCCCATCCCGCCGTAGGGGCCGTAGCCGACCACGGCCACGCCCAGCGGGCGGGCCGGCGCGGCGGGCGGGCCGAGGAGCCGTCGGACGTAGCGGCCGAGGACGGCATGGGCGAGCAGGGCCTCGAGATCGGCGATCCCGGCGCTCACCACCCGACCGAGCCCCACGGAGCGCACGGCGAGCACAGGCACGTGGCGGAACCCCACGCTCGTCGTCGCGACGATCTCGGCGTCGCCGGCCACCGGGCGAAGGACGTGCAGCGGGGTCGACACCGGCACCTCGCCGTCGAGGCGGGCCGCCTCCGGGCGGTCGCCCAGCGTCACGAACCACTCGGCCCGGGTCCTCTCGGCGTCGACGTGCACCCCGGTGAGCTCGGCCTGCACCGGGTCGGCGGGTTCGGGCACCACGAGCAACGAGCCGCCCGACGTCACGTGGCGGCGCAACTCCTCGACCGCCGCCGGTGCCCGCTCGTCGACACGACCCACCACCACCCACACGCCGGCCGGCTCGAGGAGGTCCGAGAGGGGGGAGGGGCTGGCGCTGGTCATCGGGTGAAGTCTGGCCGAAGGCCCGGGGTCACGACGCCCCGGACCGGCGAACCCTCCCGGTCGTCGTCACCGCTCGGCCGGAGCGGTACCCGGCGCGACCGTGCGGCGGATGCGGGCGTCGGCGACCGCCACGCCGTGCTCGAGGACGAACACCGGGTTGAGGTCGACCTCGTCGATCTCGGTGACCTCCGTCGCGAGGGTCGCGACGCGGTGCACGACGTCGCGCAGGGCGGCCACGTCGAGCGGAGGGTCGCCGCGGTAGCCGGCGAGCAGGGGAGCGCACCGCAGCGAGGCCAGCATCTCGTCGACGTCGTGGTCGGTCAGCGGCGCCACCCGCACCGCGACGTCGCCGAGCAGCTCGGCCGCGGTGCCGCCGAGGCCCACGAGGACGAGCGGTCCGACGAGGGGATCCCGGTTGACCCCGACGATCATCTCGAGGCCCGAGCCGATCTGCTCCTGCACGAGGAGCAGCCGGGCGGCGTCGGCCAGGCCGGCGTCGGTGAGGGCGGCGCGTATCGCGCGTGCCGCCTCGGCGGCCTCGGCGGCCGTGGCGACACCGGTGCGCACGCCGCCGACGTCGGTCTTGTGGATGGCCGCCGCCGCCTTGACGACGACGGTGCCACCGAGGGCGGCCTGTGCATGCGCCGCTTCCTCGGGGGTCGTGACGAGGTGGCTGCGGGCCGACGCGATGCCGCAGGCCGCGAGGAGGGGGTCGACCGAGCGTACGTCCAGCCAGCCGCCGGCGGTCTCGGCGGCCCTCGTGATGCTGCGGGCCCGCTCGACGTCGACGGCCGGGCGGGGGACCACGCCCTCCGGCCGGCGCCGGCGCTCGTCCCACGCCAGGGCCAGGGCGAGGGCGCGGGCGGCCCGCTCGGGGGTGGTGAAGGCGGGTACCCGGGCCACCTGGAGACCGGCCGGAGGTCCCTCGCGGTTCATGAAGACACCGGCGAGCGCGAGGTCGCCGGGCAGGTGGCCACGCGCGGCGACGAGCTCGTGGGCGACGTCGGCCGACCGGGTGATCAAGGGAGTGTTGAACAGCACCATGACGGCGTCGACGTTCGGGTCGTCGCCGAGGAGGCGGGTGGCCTCTCCGTACTGCGAGGCGGTGGCGCTGGCGATCATGTCGACGGGGTTGGCGACGCCGGCCTCGGGTGGGAGCAGGTCGCGCAGGCGGGCGGTGGTGGCCTCGTCGAGCTCGGGGACCTCGAGGCCGTTGGCCTCGCAGGCGTCGGCGGCGAGGATCCCCGGCCCGCCGCCGTTGGTGAGCACGGCGACGCGCCGCCCCCGGAAGGTTTGCGTTCCGCTCAGCACCGCAGCCACGTCGAGCATCTCCTCGACCGAGGCGGCGCGGATCACGCCCGCCTGGTGCAGCAGCGCGTCGACGCCGGCGTCGCCGCCCGACAGCGCCGCGGTGTGCGAGGCCGCGCCCCGGCGGCCCGCCACGGTGCGGCCGGCCTTGACGGCGACGATCGGGACCCGACGGCCGACGCGGCGGGCGATGCGCAGGAACGAGGCGGGGTCGGGGATCGACTCGAGGTACAGCAAGACGACCTCGACGGCCGGGTCGTCCTCCCAGCAGTCCAGGAAGTCGTTGGTGGCCACGTCGGCGGCGTTGCCGATCGACACGAACGCACCGATGCCGAGCCCGCGTGCCTCCGCGGCGTCGAGGACGGCCAGCCCCACGGCACCGGACTGGCTCAGGAGGAAGGCGCCGCCGGCGGGCGGCAGCGTCCGGCTGAAGGTGGCGTTGAACCGACCGTCGCCGGTGCCACCGAGGACGCCCGTGCAGTTGGGTCCGACCAGCCGCACCCCCCGCTCGGCTGCCGTCGCCACCAAGAGGTCTTGGCGGGCCGCTCCGTGCGTCCCGACCTCGGCGAAGCCGGCCGAGATGACGCACACCGCTTCGACGCCCAGGTCACCCGCTTGCGCCACCACGTCGACGACGGCGCCGGCCGGCACGCACACGACCACGAGATCCGCCACGACCGGGCAGGAGGCGAGATCCGGGTAGGCGGTGAGGCCGCGGACGACGGTCCGGTGCCGGTTGACCGGGAGCACGATCCCGCCGAAGCCGCTGTCGAGGAGGTTGGCGAACAAGAGCCCGGCGATCGTGGTCGGATCGTCGCTCGCTCCGACCACGGCGATCGAGCGCGGGTGACCGAAGCCGTCGAGCGCCGGGCGGGTGGCGTCCATGGGCCCAGTCTCGTCCTTCCCGGCCGAGACCTTGGGCACCGGTCGGGGGGTCCGCAGGTCCTAGGCGGGGGCGGCTGGGCCGCTCAAGATGAGGTCACGAAACGACGTCCACGCGGTTGGCGACCGGTGCCACCGGTGCCCGTCTCGTTGGGGGTGGTGCCATGACCCACGTCGCCGAACGACCGCTGCCGTTCCTGGCGCCGGAGTACTGCAAGGGCTGCGGGCGCTGCCTCGCGGCCTGCACCAAGGGCTGCATCGCGCTCGGCACCGAGATCCACCCGCTCACCGGGCTCGTTCCCGTGGTGCTCGACCTGGAGCGCTGCAACGGCTGCGGCCTGTGCATCGACGCCTGCCCGGAGCCCTTCGGCCTGAACCCCGAAGGTGAGGAGGCGGCGTTCGCGCTGATGGACCCGACCGAGCTGGGTGGCTCGCGGCCGTTCGACGCGCCGGTGCCCGAGCCGTGGCCCGACCGCACCGTCGCGCTGGCCGACCGTACGCCCCTCGTCGTGAAGGGCACCTACGCGTCGGCGGTGGGCGCCGTGCTGGCCGGGTGCCGGCACGTGTTCGGCTACCCGATCACGCCCTCGACCGAGGGCGCCGAGCTCATGGCCAAGGTGCAGCCGGCCCTCGACGGCGTGTTCGTCCAGGCGGTCAGCGAGGTGGCGACCGTCAACATGATGTACGGCGCCGGCGGCGCCGGGAAGCGTTGCATGACCTTCACCAGCTCGCCCGGCTTCAGCCTCATGCTGGAGGGGATCTCCTACCTGATCGGTGCCGAGGTGCCGGCCGTGTTCGTGAACATCATGCGAGGCGGGCCGGGCCTCGGGAACATCGGGCCCGAGCAGGCCGACATCAAGCTGGCCTGCCGCGGCCTCGGCCACGGCAACACGCACGCGATCGTCCTCGCACCCGCCACGCCCCAGGAGATGCTCGACCTCACCATGCTGGCGTTCGAGCTGGCGTTCGCGTACCGGAACCCGGTGGTGATCCTCGGCGACGGCTACCTCGGCCAGATGACCGGCAAGGTGCGCCTCCCCGACCGCATGGTCGTGCCCGGCACCCCGGAGTGGGCCGTCTACGGCGACCGCTCGCACCGGGGCAACCTGATCTGCTCGATCCAGCTGCTGGAGGCCGACCTCGAGCGCCACAACCAGGCGCTCGACGCGAAGTACGCGCGGATGTCGGCTGCCGAGCAGCGGGCCGACCTGCACCGCTGCGACGACGCCGACGTCGTCCTCGTCGCCTGCAACACCCCGGCGCAGCTGGCCAAGGGGGCGGTCAAGGAGCTGCGCGAGCACGGGGTGCGAGCGGGGCTGTTCCGCCCGATCACCCTGTGGCCGTTCCCCGTCGACGCGCTGTGCGGCGTGATCGGCCAGGCCCGCCGGGTGGTGGTGGTGGAGGCCAGCAGCGGCCAGCTCGAGGACGAGGTGCGCCTCGCGCTGAGCCACGCCGCCGTCAGCCCACCGCCGATCAGCCACGTGCGGCGCCAGGGCGGGATCCTGCCCTCGCAAGCCGAGATGGTCGACCACGTGCTGCGTCTGGAGGGGGTGCGCTGATGCCGACACCGGTCTTCTACCGCCAGTTCGAGCGCCACGACCACGCCCAGGCGACCAAGGCGCACTCCACCACCTACTGCCCGGGCTGCGGGCACGGGCTCGTGCAGAAGTACCTCGCCGAAGCGATCGACGAGCTCGGTGTGCAGGACCGCACGGTCCTCGTGTCGCCGGTCGGGTGCTCGGTGTTCTCGTACTACTACTTCGACGTCGGCAACACGCAGGCTGCCCACGGCCGGGCGCCGGCGGTCGGCATCGGCCACAAGACGGCCAACCCCGACTCGATCGTCGTCTGCTACCAGGGCGACGGCGACCTGGCGTCGATCGGGCTGGCCGAGATCGTCAGCGCTGCGCAGCTGGGCATGCCGATGACGGTGATCTTCGTGAACAACGCCGTGTTCGGCATGACCGGCGGCCAGATGGCGCCGACGACGCTGCTCGGCCAGACCACGACGACGTCGCCGGCCGGCCGTACGCCTTTCGCCGGCCAGCCGCTGAAGGTGGCCGAGCTGGTCGCCGGGCTCGACGGCCCGGTCTTCGTCGAGCGGGTGGCGCTCTACGACAACCGTCGCCGGACCCACGCCAAGCGGTCGATCAAGAAGGCCCTCGAGCTGCAGGTCGACGGATCGGGCTTCGCGCTGGTCGAGGTGTTGTCCGAGTGCCCGATCCACCTCCACCTCGACCCGGAGGCCGCCGAGACCTGGGTACGCGACACCATGGAGCCGGTGTTCCCGTTGGGCGTGAAGAAGGACATCTCCGACGGCGCCCACTTCCCGCCGATCCCTCGCCCCACCTACGAGCCCGAGCGGGTGCTGGCGGCGCTGGGCACGACCACCGACCACCCCGACCGGTTCGCGACTGCGTTCCCGTCGCACCTCGACCCCGACGACGTGAGCCTGAAGCTGGCCGGCGCCGGCGGTGACGGCGCGCAGACGGCCGCGATGCTCGTCACCCGCGCCGCCATCAGCGAGGGGTTCGACTCGACGCACATCCCGAGCTACGGGCCAGAGTCGCGCGGTGGCACGTCGTACGCCGACGTCCACGTGGCCCGCAAGGAGGTGCTGGCGCCGGCGGCGCCGCACCCGCAGGTGCTGGTGGCGTTCAACGCGCCGAGCCTCGCCAAGTTCGGCCCGACCGTGCGGCCCGGCGGCATCGTCGTCTACGACAGCTCGGTCATCGCCGCAGTGCCCGACACGCTGGCGGTCGGCGCGCGCGTCGTCCCGGTGCCGTTCACCGAGGTGGCCAAGGACGTCGGCTCGGCGCTCCTCAAGAACGTGGTCGCCCTCGGTGCCCTCCAAGGCGTCACCCAGCTGTTCCCGCGAGCGACCTTCCTGGCGGCCATCCGCGCCGCGCTGAGCGGCAAGGGTGCGATGGTTGCCCTCAACGAGCAGGCCTTCGAGCGGGGCGCCGACCTCACGTCCGAGCTCGCCCACCGCTAGGACCGATCGACTGCGCCGGACGGCGGCCTCCGCCGGGCGCGCGCCGGTCGCGGTGCTGCCCGTGCCGGTGCCGGCAAGGGCGGCGCGGGTGGGCGGCCGGCGACGCCACCCACCCGCAGCCACGCGGTGTTCGGATCAGCTTGTGAACTCGGCCAGGTCGTCGCAGAAGTCGCGGCCCTTGAGGTCGTTGGTGCCGTTGGACTCACGGGTGAATTCGAACGACACCTCCTCGTCGTCTTCAGGGTCGAGCGGGTCGTTGAGGGCGATCACGACCCGGTAGCGGATCTGGCCGGCGTCACTGAACAGCTGCCTGCCCTCGTCGTCGACGATCCGGCTGCCACCCGTCGCCATCACGTCGATGGTGATCGTGCCGTCATCGTTGTCGACGATGCGCAGATCCCGGTCGTTCACCCGCTGGTAGATGGTGAACGTCTTGCCGGTGTCGAGGTTCGTCCACACGAAGGTGCTCTGGTACCGGGCCCCGTAGTAGGGGGTGGTACCGGGCCGCCGCTGCACGAACTGGACACGGTTGCGGGACGAGACGTCGACCTGCAGGTTCAGCCCCGGGCACAGGGGATTCTCGTCGTTGGCGGGGAAGCTCTGGGTGGAGGTGTCCTGCTCGACTTCGTTGTAGAGGACGGTCGCTGACGCCGGGACGGCGACGAGAGCACTCGTCGCTGCAAGGCCCGCCGCCACGAGCCACTTCGTGGGCTTCATGGTGTCTCCTTGTCGGTCACATCGTTCGCGCTGGTCACCGTCGCCGGCAGGCCGGTCTCGGCCAGCCAGCGGTGGAGGTGAGCGGCGGCGGGCGCGTCGCAGATCCAGAGCTCGCCCTGGGCCCCGTCCGGTCGACGGTCGATCAGGTCCACCTCCGGATAGCGACGCACCAGCAGCCCGACGGCGACTTCATGGCGACCGGCGCACGGTGCCGTGAGCCGCACCTCGAAGCGAGGCATCACCGTCGTCCCCCCACGACGGGCACGCTGCAGCGTTCGCGTCAGCGAGGCGTCAGCCGTGCCCGCTGACGGGCGCCGTCGGGGAGACCGGTCGCCCTCGGGTCGCCGAACCCCTGCTGCCGAGTCTTCTGTCAGTGTCACTGGCAGTTTCGTGGCCCGTCGCGTACAGTGCGCGCTGACGCCTGCTGAGGAGCCGCCATGTCCAGCAACCGCCCGTCGTACGGACAGATCGACCGCGCCTATGCGATGCACCTCGCCACCACCCCGCCGGAGGAGGACGGACCGGTGTGGATGGTCAACCTCATGCACTACCGCGAGCAGGCCGCCTACGACGACGGCAACCCGAAGGGGCTCAGCGGCCAGGAGGCCGACGACCGCTACGCGCCGCTCGACGTGCTGGCCGACATCGGGGCCGAGGTGGTGCTCCATGGCGACGTCGAGGACCAGCTGCTCGGCGACGCCCCCCGTTGGCATCGGGTGGGCGTCGTGCGCTGGGCCGCGTCGGCGACGTCGTCGAAGGGGTCGCCCTGCCAGAGGGGAAGTGCTGCGTCGTAGGCGGCCAGGGCACCGACGGGGTCGCCGGCGCGCTCGGCGCCCGCTGCCGCGGTGAGGTGCGCCTCGAGGTCCCAGAGGTCGCAGCGGAAGCGGTCACTCGCGATCAGGGCCACCGACCGCTGGTCGGCCTCGAGGTGGGGGCTGGGCTCGCCGGGCGTGCGGCCGGGGTCGAGCACGTCGTGGAGGTAGCCGAGGGTGACGCGCAGGTTGTGCCTCGGGTCGGGGTGGTCGGGCCAGAGCGCGTCGGCCACCACGTCGCGCCGGGCGGTGCGGTGGGCGACCAGGAAGGCGAGCAGCTCGCGTACACGTTGGCGCCGCAGGTGCGGATGGCTCGTGCGCGTGTCGTTGCGCCACACCTCGAGGGGGCCCAGGACGCGCACGCTGACCACCTCGCGCCGCGCCGGCGTCAGTCGCTCGCGCAGGCGGACCGCCGCGGCGGCGTAGGGCCCGCCTTCGGCCAGCCCTTCCAGCGTCGGCGCCAGCTGGTCGCCGATCGCGTCGAGGAGCGTGCCCGGTGGCGGGTTCCCCGCGGCGTGGGCCGCCGCCACGAGCTCACCCAGCCACCGCGCCGGCAGGTGGGCGCGGGCGAGTCCCGCGCTCGGCCACGTCAGCGACGCGGCCGGTGACAGGTCGCCGGAGCGGGCTGCCTCCAGCGCCTGCGCGAGCACGACGCCGAGGCGGTGGGCCGGCGCAGCTGCCTCGAGCTCCCAGCCCTGGCGGTGATCGGGCAGCAGCACGTGGACGAGGGCGACAGCGGCACGGTCGGGCCAGTACCAGCTCTCGGCTCGTCCGGGCCGTGCCAGTGGCTCGTCGGCCAACGCCTGACGGGCCCGCTCCTCGTCGCCGTCGTTCACGGCCGCCGCGGCCTCCGCCACGAGGCGCAGGATCGCTGCCAGCGCGCCCGGCGTGGCCGGCAGCGACGCAGCGACGCCGTCGAGCAGGCGCCGGGCCTCGGCCACGTCGCCGAGCCACGCCAGCCGGGCGGCCGCCTCGAGGGTCGACTCCACCTCGAGGTACCGCCGCCCGGCGGCGCGGTAGCCGTCGGCCACGGCGCGGGTGCGGTCGGGAACCTGGTCGACATGGCCGCGGAGCCACGCGGTGCGCAGCCAGGCCATCTCGTGCTGCGCGTCGGTGCCGACCCGGCCCGACCTGACCGAGTCGAGGGCGGCCTCGGCCCGGTCGAGGTCGCCACGGTGGCGGTGAGCGACGTGACGCAACCACCCGACCGCCGAGATCCACGGGCCCGCCGCATCGTCGTCGACGGGGGCGAGCGCCGCCAGCACGCCGTCAGCATCGCCGAGCACGTGGGCGATGCCGGCGTCTCCGATGCGGGCGAGCAGGCCGGCCGGGGCCCAGCCGGCGTCGGCGAGGGCGCGGGCGCGCTGGGTGAGCGTGAAGATGGCGGCTCCGTCGTTGGCCCACCAGGCGACGAGGCCGAGCTGCATCAGCACCGAGAGCTCGCCTTCGGCGTCGTCAAGCGCCGCGAAGCCGTCGGCCGCCTCCTGCAGCAGTGGCTGGGCGTCGAGTGGGACCCGCCGCAGCACCTCGATGCCGGCTGCGAAGCGGGCGGCGGGGTGTGCGCGGTACGACTGGGGCAGGAGCTGGTACCAGGCGCCGAAGCGGTGCGAGGTCTCGTGCGCGAACGGGTCGAGCCCGGCCAGGCGGATCGTCGCCAGCACGGCGTCCCACTCGCCGGCGTCGGCGAAGAGCGCGAGCGCCCGGTCGAGCCGTCCCGACCGCCGGTGCACCTCCGCGGCCTTGCGGCGAACGTCGGCCTGCTCTTCGTCGGTCAGCAGGCGCCGGAGGGTGGGCCGCCACAGCGCATGCGGCGTGACCCAGCCGTCGGGGCTCGACTCGACGAGCGGGACCCCTCGGGCCAGCTCGGCGGCGACCGATCCCGCCGGCAGCACCGCCGCCGCGACCTCGTCGTCGACGCCTCCCACCGCAGCGGCCACCGCGAGCTGGCGGCTGTGGTGGGCCCCGACCTTGGCCAGCACCTCGTCCCACACGTACTCGAACACGAGGTCCTCGGCGGCCGCGGCGACCAGCTCGGCGAGCGCCGGCCAGCCACCCGACGACTCGAGCACCGACGCGTCGACCTGGCGGTCGGCGGCGAACGCCGCCCGCTCCGAATCGTCGAACAACAAGTCGGCCTCGTGGATGCGCTCGAGCCGACCATGCGCGGCCAGACCGGCGACGGCGAACGGCGGCGCCACCCGCGAGGCCAGCACCACGTGGCCGTTGGTGGGCAGCTCGGCCACCAGCCGGGCCAGCAGCGCTGCGCCGCTCGAGTCGGGCGGAACCTCGTGCACGTCGTCGAGCACGAGGCACGTGTGCGAGGGCGCGCCCACCCACACCGCCCGGAGCACGGCTTCGAGATCGGGGACGCGGTCTAACCCGAGCGCGGCACCGAGGCCGGCGAGCAACGACTCGGCGTCGGCGTCGTCGGGGAGGCACGACAGCCACACGTCACGGTCGTCGGGGCGGCGGCCCTCGCCGTCGGCGAGGGCACTCACCAGCAGCGACGTCTTGCCGAACCCCGGCCCGGCAACGATCGTCACGAGGCGGGCCGACCACCGCCGCCGCAGCCGATCGAGGAGGCGGCGTCGGACCAGAAGGCCGGGCGGCGGGTCGGGCGCGGTCAGTCGGAACGGCCCTGGCACCGCCGGAGCCTACGACGAGTGCGGCCGGGCGGTGGCCGAATCCCCTGGCAATCGGTTCGCGCCGCGCTCAGCCGCCGTCGGGCCGCGTGGCGGCTTCGTGCGCGGCGTCGCAGGTGCTGCAGCGCACGATGCGGGCGGCCGGTTCTACGAGCACGGTCTGGTTGATGGGCGCGGTGCGGGTGAGATGGTGTGGGCGCGCCACGGCGTGGTCGAGGCAGACGGCGGCGCCGCAGGTGTGGCACACGGCGACGGCGGCGACGGCCCGGCCGCCGATGGTGCAGTCGAGGCAGTTCACGGAACGGAGCTCCTTCGCGTCGCGGGTCGTCGGGTGCGATCGACGCCGGGCTGGGGGGATCAGCGGGCGGTGAGGAGGGCGACGACCTCGGCCTGCGTGGGCACCTTGCCGACGGCGACGACCTCGTCGTCGACGACCAGGGCGGGGGTGGCCATGACGCCCCACGACGCGATGTCGGCGGGGTCGGTGACGTGGTCGACAGAGGCGTCGATCCCGAGCTGGTCGACGGCCGTGCGGGTGACGGCCTCGAGGCGCTGGCACTTGGCGCAGCCGGTGCCGAGGATCTTGATGTCCATGGAGCGCGGCCTTTCAGATCGCGAGGTTGAACAGGAAGCCGATGGCGAGGATCCCCGTGGCCACCACGGCGACGAACGTGGCGATGAGACGGGGCTTGAGGACGCGCCGCAGCAGGATCATCTCGGGGACCGATAGGGCGACGACGCTCATCATGAACGCGAGCACGGTGCCCATCGGAAGCCCCTTGTCGTGGAGGGCCTCGACCAGCGGCAGCACGCCGGCGGCGTTGGAGTAGAGGGGCACACCGAGGGCGACGGCGATGGGCACGCCGAACAGGCCGGTGGCGTGGTCGGCGAACCAGTCGGCCGGCAGCCAGCCGTGGATCAGGGCACCGAGGCCGATGCCGACGAGCAGGTACGGCCAGATCTTGTGGAGGATCGTCGCCACCTCCTCGCGGCCCATAGCGAGGCGGTCGTCCCAGGTGAGGCCGGCCGATGGGTCGACGGGCTTGCCGCGCAGGCGGGTCTCGAAGACGAACGGCTCCACGCTGTGCTCGAGGTGGAGGCGGCCGATGACGAGGCCGGAGATGATGGCGACGGTGAGCCCGGCGGTGACGTAGAGCGCGGCCACCTTCCAGCCGAACAGGCCGAACAGGAGCACCACGGCCACCTCGTTCACGAGGGGGCTGGCGATCAGGAAGCTCATGGTGACCCCGAGGGGCACGCCGGCGGCCACGAACCCGATGAACACCGGCACGGCCGAGCAGGAGCAGAAGGGGGTCACGACCCCGAGCCCGGCGGCGGCGACGTTGCCGGCGCCCTCCCGACGACCGCCGAGCAGGGCGCGGGTGCGCTCCACCGACATGAAGCTGCGCAGGACCGTGACCACGAAGATGACCCCGCTCAGCAGCAGGGTGATCTTCGTGACGTCGTAGGCGAAGAAGTGGACGGCGTCGCCGAGCTTGGACTCCGGGTCGAGACCGACCACGTCGTACAGCAGCCAGTCCCAGAACGGCAGGTTCACCCGGTAGAGCGCGAACCACGCTGCGGCCGCGCCGCCGACAGTGGCCCAGCGTCGCCAGGCCGGCCTCGCGGTCAGCGGCGCCTCGGCGGTGGTGCTCATGGCGCGCCCCGGGATGTGCCCGTGACCGTGGCCATCAGCCGGTCGAGGGCTGCCTGGTCGAGGGCGTAGTCGACCCAGCGTCCCCGCTTGGTGCCCGTGACCAACCCGGCGGCGCGAAGAACCTTCAGATGGTGGGACAGCAGCGGCGGCGAGACACCGGCCGCGTCGGCCAGCACACACGCGCACCGGGTCCCGTCCCGGAGCTCCTCGACGATCGTCCACCGCACCGGGTCGGCCAGGGCCCGCAATGCTTCAACAGGGGTTGAACCGTGCACGAGGCCACTGTGTGCCCGTGGCTGCCCGTCGGCCAGGGTCGATGGTCCCGGCCATGCGGCTGGATCCGCTGCCGGCGGGCAGCCAGTGCGGCGGCTGTTCGACCCCGGCGGTGGGCACCTGACGCCCGAGGGCGAGCGTCGGCGTGTCGTGGCGGTACCTCAGCAGACAGGGATGACGATCGTCTCGGTGACGGCGTCGTTCGCGCCGTTGCGCCGGACTTCGAGGGTGACCGTCAGCTCGCCGGGCGAGCTCGCCTCGGGCGTGTAGAGGGGACTCTGGTCGGTGGACGTCCGGCCGTCGCACTGCCGGTCGGGCCGAGAGGGCTCACCGCCGCGTCGCGCCTACAGGCGGGGCTCAGGCGATCGGCTGTGCCTTGGGGGGCGACCACGTCCCGCCGACGACCTCGGGACGGGGGCGGTAGAGCCGCAGGGCGTAGTTCCAGCCGTCCATCACGTAGAGGTGGTTGGCCAGACCGGCGCCGTCGGGGGCGAAGCTGACCACGACGGAGCCGTCGGCCTCGGGCGTCGCCGTCACCGAGTTGAGCGAGTACGTCCCGAACTCGTTCGGCTCGAAGTAGCCGTCGCGGTTGTACACGCTCACCGACCAGAACGCGTCGGTCGGCACGTCTTGCAGGGCGAGGGTGTAGCGGCCGGCGCTCTTCGGCTCACCTTCGATGAAGTAGATGGCTTCCGACTCCGGCAGGCCACCCCATCCGAGGGCGGTGCCGATGAGGTGCCGGGTGGGCTCCACGTGGTCAGTCGTGCCGAACATCCGCCCGGACCCCTGGAGGCCGGCGCCGAGGGCGAGCAGCGCGTCGTGGGTGGCCGTGAGGCTGGTCTCGTCGAAGTCGGGGTGCTCGTAGGGTCCGGCGGCGCCCGCCTCGATGACGAGCTGGTCCTGGAGGGTGTTCACGGCGGCCACGTCGGCCGGGTCGTTCGGGTCGGTGAAGATCCGCACAGCCACTGCCACGAAGCGCGAGCCGTGGGTTGCGACCGTCAGCTCGTGAGGACCGGGTGCGTGGAGCACCTGATTGATGTAGTGCTCCGCGTTCACGACCATCGCCGACACGTAACGGTCGCCGGCGTCGGGCAACGAGACCGTCGCCCCCTCGCTGAGGTCGACGACGGCGATGCTGTAGAGCGTGTCGCGGTTCATGCGGATCACCGGCTGGTGCTCCACCGGCGTCGGGGCGCGGAAGTGGGCCCACGCGTTCACCCCGCCTGCCATCTGGACGAACCCGTCGCACATGCGGGCTGTCTCTGCGGCACGGAAGTTGTCGACGTTGACGTGCACGGCCATTGGTGTCCCCTCGGCGTCGCGACCGGCGGCCACCGTAGTCGGCGCCCGGCGCCCACCCCGTCGGCTCGCGGGTGGTCGGCGCTTCCTATGCTCCGGCGATGGGCGAGGTGCGGACGTTCTGTCAGATCTGCCAGCCGTCGTGCGTGGCGGCGGCCAACCCGGGGGCCAACCCGAACGAGCTGCTGCCGGTGGGCGAGGGGAGCTTCGAGCCGCTCTCGAGCCAGGCTCACATGACGGGGATCGCGGTCATCGTCGCACCGGCCTGACCGACGGCCGGGCTCCCACGGCGGCCTTCGCCGGTGGTGGGCGCCGGTGGTAGACCGAGGCGCCGCCGGCCACCGGCGCGCCGGCGTGGAGGGCGACGGAGGGGGATGCCGTGTACGAGGAGATCCGTTACGAGGTCGACGATCCCGTGGCGATCATCACGCTGAACCGGCCGCAGGCCATGAACGCGTGGACCGCCTCGATGGGTGCCGAGATCCGCGATGCGGTGGAGCGGGCGGTGGCCGACGACCGGGTCGTCGGGATCGTCGTCACCGGCGAGGGTCGAGCCTTCTGCGCGGGCGCCGACATGAACACCCTCCAGGGGCTGAGCTCGCGCGACGGTGGCGGCGACGACGGCGGTCTCACCGCTGCGCCGGCCGCGGAGGCGCCGGGCGACTTCGACGGCCAGCTCACCTACCTCATGCGGATGCCCAAGCCGGTGATCGCCGCCGTGAACGGCGCGGTGGCCGGCATGGCCTATCCCTTCACCCTGGCGTGCGACGTGCGGATCGTGTCGCCCGACGCGCTGTTCCTCACCGCCTTCGCCCAGCGGGGCCTGATCGCCGAGTGGGGCCTCAGCTGGCTGCTTCCCCGCCTCGTCGGCCCGGCGGTGGCGCTCGACCTGCTGTTCACGTCGCGCCGGGTGAAGGGCGAGGAGGCCTACCGCCTCGGGCTGGCCAACTACCTGGTCCCGGCCGACGAGCTGCTCTCGTTCGCCCGCCAGTACGTCGAGGGCATCGCCGCCGCGTGCTCGCCGGCCTCGCTGGCGGTCATGAAGCGCCAGGTGTACGAGCAGCTCCACGCCGGCCTCGGCGCGGCCGAGCTCGACGCGCAGCGCCTCATGCGCGAGAGCTTCGCCCGCCCCGACTTCCGCGAGGGGGTCCGGTCGTTCGTCGAGAAGCGCCCGCCGCAGTTCCCCCGCATCACGGGCTGACGCCGTGTCCGACGCCGACGCCGTCGACCTGGCCCTGCTCGTGTTCCGCTGGGGTATCGGGGCCGTGATGCTCGCCCACGGGATCAACCACATCGTCGGCGGCGGCAAGATCGCCGGCACCGCCCGCTGGTTCGGGTCGATGGGCATGCGGCCCCCGCTCGTGCAGGCGTGGCTGGCCAGCCTCACCGAGGTCGGGGCCGGCGTGCTGCTGGTGCTCGGCCTCCTCACGCCGTTCGGCGCGGCCGGTGTGATCGGGGTGATGTTCGTGGCCTGGGCCATCAACCACCGCGGCAACGGCTTCTTCATCTTCCGCCCCGGCGAGGGGTGGGAGTACGTGATGACACTCGGCGTGTGCGGTCTGGTGCTCGGGGCCGTCGGGCCCGGCTCGTGGTCGCTCGACGACGCGCTCGACCTCGACCTCACCGGGTGGACCGGTCTTCTCGTGGCCGTCGGCGCCGGTGTCGGCGGAGCCGCGCTCCTGCTGGCCGCCTGCTGGCGGCCGCCGCGGAAGCTGCGCTGAAGCTGGCGGTGTCAGGCCACGGGGACGTCGAGCGACTGGAGCAGGCGCTCGACCCGGCCGCGAATCTCCTCACGGATGGGCCGCACGTCTTCGACGCCCTTGCCGGCCGGGTCGGTCAGCTCCCAGTCCTCGTAGCGCTTGCCCGGGTAGACGGGGCAGGCGTCGCCACAGCCCATGGTGACCACCACGTCGGCGGCGCGCACGATCTCGTCGGTCCAGGGCTTGGGGAACTCGGTGGTGATGTCGATGCCGACCTCGGCCATCGCCTCGATGGCGGCGGGGTTGACCTCGCTGGCCGGCTCGGAGCCGCCCGACCACACGGTGACGCGGCCTGCCCCGAGGTGGCGCAGCCAGCCGGCAGCCATCTGCGAGCGCCCGGCGTTGTGGACGCACAGGAAGAGCACGCCCGGCACGCCGCCGGTGCCGAGCTCGACGCGGGCCAACGCCTTCAGGCGCTCGCGGGCGAAGCGCTCGGCCAGCAGCGGCATGAACTGGGGGACGCGGCTGACGGCGGCCAGCTGGTCCCACGAGTCACCGATGAACCGCTCGATGGTCTCGGGGCCGAAGGTGCCGGCGAACTCGTCGGTGAGACGGGCGGCCGCCGTGCGGATGACGACTTGGTGCTCGAGGGGCAGGTGGGCGAAGGCGTTGCTCATGGCACGGCTCCTTGTGGTCGGTGGGGGGTCACGCGTCGGTGTCGTCGGATGCGTCGTGGGGGTAGAGGAAGCGCACGAGCCCGAGGGCCACGACGAGGCCGGCGAGCTGCATGAGGACGAACATGGGCACCGACGACGGCGCGATGCCGGCGAAGGTGTCGGACAGGGTGCGGGCCACGGTGACGGCCGGGTTGGCGAACGACGTCGACGACGTGAAGAAGTACGCGCCGCCGATCCACAAGCCGACGGCGAAAGGCACCACGGCGCCGCGGCCCGAGCGGACCACGGCGAAGATCACGAGCAGCAGCCCGACGGTGGCGACCGCCTCGGAGAACCACAGGTGCCCGGCGGAGCGGGCCTTGTCGGAGAGCTCGATGGCCGGCAGGTCGAACATGAGGTTGGCGACGACCGCGCCGAGGCAGCCGCCGGCAACCTGGGCCACGACGTAGAGCCCGGCGTCGCCCGTCGACAGGCCGCCGAAGTGCCGGGCCGCCAGGGTGACCACCGGGTTGAAGTGGGCGCCGGAGATCGGCCCCAGCATCAGGATGAGGCCGACGAGCGCGCCGGCGGTGGCGGCGGCGTTCTCGAGCAGCTGCAGGCCGATGTCGTTCGGTGAAAGGCGCTCGGCCATGATCCCCGAGCCGATGACGGCGATGATGAGCAGTCCGGTGCCGAGCGCCTCGGCGACGAGACGGCGGGGCAGCGGGACGGCGACGGCGCCGGGCGGCATCTCCAGCTCCGCGCGGCTCATGGGGCGACCAGCGTGGTGATGCGGTCGCGCAGATCGGCCAGGGCGCGGTTGAACGCGCCCGGCGTACCGGTGGCGACGGGGTCCGGCACCGACCAGTGGAGCCAGCCCTCCTGCAGCGGGAGCTCCTCGTGGGCCCGGTCACAGACCGTGACGACCAGTGCCGGCCGGTGGCGCACCTCGCTCAGCCGCCGGGGCCTGGCCTGGGTGAGGTCGAGGCCGGCGCGGCGGGCCGCAGCGACCGCGCCCGGGTGGACGCAGGCCGCGGGGTGGGTGCCGGCGCTCGTGGCGGGGGCGTTCGTGAGGTGGGTCCACAGCGCGGCGGCCAGCTGCGAGCGGGCCGAGTTGGCGGTGCACACGAACAGCGCCGGGCGAGCGGCGAGACGCTTCCCGGCGGCCAGGGAGCCGAGCGCGTCGTGGCAGAGCCGCACGTAGCGGCGCCGCCCGTCGCCGCTCGACGGGAAGCGCTGCACGAGCCCCACCGCCTCGAGCACGTCGAGGTGGTGGGCCAGCAGGTTCGACGTCACGCCGAGGACCCGCTGCAGCTCCGACGGCGAGCGGTCGGACGCGACCAGCAGCTCGACCAGCCGGAGGCGATGGGGGTCGCCCAAGGCGGCGTGGCGTTCGGCGCGCCGGTCGAGGTCGGTGGGCACACCGCCATGCTACTCAAGAAGTGTTGAGTCAATGAACATGGAGTGATCCTGGGCTGCCCCCGTGCGCCCTCCGGTCCTTCCGGCGTGGCAGGCTCGTGCCATGGACGCCCGAGGTGCCGTGCTGGCCAGCCTCGGCGCCGTCGCCCCCGACGCCGACCTCGCCAGCCTGGCCCCGGAGGTCGAGCTGCGGGAGGTGCTGGGCCTCGACTCCCTCGACTTCGTCCGCTTCGTCACCGGTCTGGCCGAGCGGACCGGCCTCACGATCACGGCGCGCGACTACCCGCGGCTCCAGACGCTGGCAGCGTGCTCGGCCTACGTGGACGAGCGGCGGGCCGGCTGAGCCTCGGGGTCGCCCCGCTGCACCACCACCACCGTGGGCAGGAGGCGGCACACCTCCTCGGCCACGTCGCTCGCGGTCGACGGGTAGGCGGCCGCCGCGGCGAACCGCTGGGCGCCGGCGTCGACGAGCACGTCGACGTGGGGGTGCAAGCGGGCGTGCCCGTCGAGCAGGTGCCGGGTGCGGTCGGTGTCGGCCGGGAGGGCGACCACCACCGCCTCGGCCTCGGCGACGAGCGGGCAGGGCCGGCCCTCGTCGAGTGGGCAGGCCGGCCGGCCGTCGCCTCCGGCTGGGCACGACACCACGTCGAGTCCGGCTTTGGTGAGCTCGCGGGCGGCCCGCCACCACAGCGACCGGCTCTCCACCACGAGGCGGGGGCGACGGGCGGACGGGGGCCACGTCGCGGTCGCGCCGGTGGTGCCGGTCCGCACGTGGACGCTCTGCATGTCACTGTCGCCGGTGGCCACCATGCCGCGCTGGCGCACCACCATCAGCATCGGCCGGTTCGTCGTGAGGATGTCGGCCTCGAGGTTGGGCACGCCCCGCTCGGCGGCCTCCTCGGCCAGCCGCTCGAGCAGGTAGGGGCCGAGCCAGCCGCGGCGGTGGGGCGCAACGGTGACGGCGAACTCGCCGTCACCGTTGCCGACGAGCACGTAGCCGGCCTCGGCCACCAGCTGGCTCGACGAGGCGTCGTGCTCGACGGCCACGAGGCCGACGCCCTTGCCGCGGCACTGGTCGACCCAGTGGTCGACGAACACGAGGGTCGGGTGGAAGCCGGAGAAGAAGCGGCGGTAGCGGTCGTCGTCGTCGAGCGACTCGTAGAGGGCGAGGATGCCGGGCGCGTCGCCGGGCGCCATGCCCCGCACCTCGAGCGTCCGCCCGCCCGGCAGCGCGAGCAGCTCGGGGCGTGGCGGTACCAGCCGGGACCGCTGGCTCACGGGCACCTCCTGGGACCCATGATGCGCCCGGGCACCCGGGCCACGAAGGGCCGAACGTCCGCGACCTAGGGTGCGGGCCGGCACGAAGGGAGACACATGGCCGACGCAGATACCAGCTTCCCGGCCGGCTTCCGCTGGGGCACCGCCACCGCCGCGCATCAGATCGAGGGCGGCAACTGGAACAACGACTGGTGGGCCTGGGAGCACGCACCGGACACGATCTGCGCCGAGCCGAGTGGTGACGCCTGCGACTCGTGGCATCGCTGGCCGGAGGACGTGGCGCTCGTCGCCGAGCTCGGCTTCGACAGCTACCGCTTCTCGGTCGAGTGGAGCCGCATCGAGCCCGAGCCGGGCGAGTGGTCGGCGGCCTCCGTGGAGCACTACGTGCGCCAGGGTGAGGCGCTGCTGGCGGCCGGCATCGACCCCGTCGTGACGTTCCACCACTTCACGACGCCGCGGTGGGTGGCCGACCGGGGCGGGTGGACCGACGACGACACCGCCAAGCGGTTCGCCGACTTCTGCCACCGCCTCTCGGCGGCGCTGGCGCCCGTGCTGCGACGGGCCTGCACCATCAACGAGCCGAACATCGTGTCCACCTACGGTCAGCTCGTCGGCGTGTTCCCCCCGGGCAACCGCGACCGGAACCTCCGCTACAAGGCCAACGAGGTGTTCGTAGCCGGCCACCGGGCCGCCGTCGAGGCGATCCGGGCCGGCGCGCCCGGCGTACCGGTCGGCCTCACACTGGCCATGTCGGAGTACGTCGCCATCGACGGCGGCGAGTCGAAGCTGGGCCGGATCCGCCACCACATGGAAGACGTGTTCCTGGCCGCCACGGGCGGCGACGACTTCCTCGGCGTGCAGGCCTACTCCCGCACCCGGGTCGGCCCCGAGGGCCGCATCGCCGGCGGCGAGGACGGCGTCGAGATGGTCCCGGAGATGGGCTACGAGTTCTGGCCGCAGTCGCTGGAGGCCACCCTGCGGCGGGCGTGGGACGTGACCGGTGGCCAGGTGCCGCTCCTCGTCACCGAGAACGGCGTGGCGGCCGACGACGACACCAGGCGCCTGCGGTACGTGCACGCCGCGCTGGAAGGTGTGCTGCGGTGCCTCGACGACGGCCTCGACGTGCGGGGCTACACGTACTGGAGCCTGCTGGACAACTTCGAGTGGGCACTCGGCTACACGCCCCGGTTCGGCCTCGTGAGCGTCGACCGGGCCACCTTCGCCCGCACCCCCAAGCCGAGCGCCCGGTGGCTGGGCGAGGTGGCCCGGGCCAACCGGCTGTTGCCGACGCCGACCTGACGCCAGGGTCGTCCCCCGTGGTCGGCCGCCGCCAGGGCGTCGGTAAGGTGAGGGTGCGTCGCCTCCTCCCGGCGGAAAGGGTCCCCGTGGATCGCATCGAGATCAGCGCGCTACGCCTCATGACGGTCGTCGGCACCCTGCCCCACGAACGGGAGACGGCCCAGCCCGTGCAGGTCGACCTCGCGCTCCACGTCGACCTCCACGACGCCGCTGCCACCGACGAGCTCACCGACACCGTGCACTACGGCTTCGTCGCCGACCAGGTCGCCGATGTCGTCCGCTCGGCCAAGGACCTGCTGCTCGAGCGGCTCGCCGGGCGGGTGGCCGACGAGTGCCTGTCGTTCGACCGGGTGGAGGCCGTCGACGTGACGGTCACCAAGCTGCGGCCGCCGCTCGGCGAGGACGTCGCCACCACCGCGGTGCGGCTGCACCGGGCGCAGGGGGCGCGCGGGCTGCGCGATCCGCACCGGGCACTCGTCGCGCTCGGTTCCAACCTGGGCGACCGGGCCGGTTACCTGCGGGCGGCCGTCGACGCCCTCGGAGGTGTGGTGGCGCAGTCACAGGTGTGGGAGACGGCGCCGGTCGGCGGTCCCGACGGGCAGGGCCCGTTCCTGAACATGGTCGTCGCCGTCGACACCCTGCTCGACCCGTTCGCGCTGCTGCGCCGCTGTCGGCGCATCGAGGAGGCCAACGGGCGCCAGCGCGTCGTGCACTGGGGGCCGCGCACGCTCGACGTCGACCTCCTGTTCTACGACGACGTCACGATCGACAGCCCCGAGCTGGTGTTGCCGCACCCCCGCTGGAGCGAGCGGCGCTTCGTGCTGGCCCCGCTGGCCGAGGTGGCGCCCGAGCGGTGCCCGGCCGGCTGGGACGCGCAGCTCGCGCCCCTCGAACTGCACCCGCGGGGCCCGCTGCCATGAGCGAGGTCGACAGCCGGGCTCCGTCGCTAGCAGTCGAGCGGGCGCTGGCGGCCAAGGGCGCCGCGACGGTGAGCCTGTGCTTCCCGTGCCGCAACGAGGCGGCCACCATCGGCGGCATCGTCGGCGCGGCACGCCGCGAGCTCGTCGAGCGGGTTCCGTTCGTCGACGAGCTCGTCGTGCTCGACGATCGCTCCACCGACGACACGGCGTGGATCGCAGAGGCGGCCGGCGCTCGGGTCGTGCCGATCGAGGACGCCCACCGCCTGCTCGGACCCGGCCGCGGCAAGGGCAACGCGTTGTGGTGCGCGCTCGCCGCCACCACTGGCGAGCTCGTGGTGTTCTGCGACGGCGACCTCGAGACCTTCGAGCCCTGGTGGATCGCCGCCCTCGTCCAGCCTCTCCTCGACCACCCGGACGTGCAGCTCGTGAAGCCGCAGTACCACCGGCCCACCGACCAGGGAGGTGGCGGCCGCACGACCGAGCTGGTGGCCCGCCCGCTGCTGTCGCTCACCGCGCCCGGCCTGGCCACACTGCACCAGCCGTTGGCCGGTGAGACGGCCGGTCGCCGCCAGGTGCTCGAGGCCATCCCGTTCGTCGAGGGCTGGGGGGTGGAGATCGCGCTGCTGCTCGACGTCGCCGCCCGCTACGGCGCCGGCGCCATCGCCGAGGTCGACCTCGGCGTGCGCCGCCACCGGCACCAGGAGCTCACCGACCTCGCGCTCCAGGCGGCCGAGGTGCTGGCCACCGGCCTGGCCCGAGCCGGCACGGCGATGCCGGAGGCGGCAGCCCTGCTCGGCGCCGACGGTGGCCGTCGCCCACTGCAGCTGGCCGAGCGGCCGCCGCTGCGTGACGTGCGAGGTTCCTGAGGCTCAGCCCTTGCGGCGGGCCCACTCGTCGGGGTGGGCCGCGCTCAGGTGCTTGTTGACCCGCTTGAAGTAGCCGCCGCACACGGGGCAGGCGGTCTCGGCGGCCGCGGACGCATTCGCGCCTCGGCGCGGGGAGGAGGTCGTCGCGGTGACGGCGTCCCAGCGGGCGAGGAGGTCGTCGAGCCGGGGTCCGTCGAGGTCGAGGTCGTCGGCCAGCACCCGGTAGGCCTGCACCTTCTCGCGCATCTCGTCGCCGGCGGTGCGGTCGACGCCGCCGCCGAGCGACGCGACGTGCTCGCGCAGCAGGGAAAGCGCCTCTTCCACGTCGTCGGGCAGGTCGGCGTCGGACAGGCTGCGCAGCGTGCCGGTGAGGCCCTGGAGCTGGAAGCGGGCCAGCTCGGCCTTGGGCCGGGTGTCGGCGGTGGCCTCGGCCCGCGCCACCAGCTCGGCAAACGCGTCGATCACCTGGGCAGCGGCCTTCGTCATGGACGGGTCAGGCTACTCGCCCGCCCCGTGGTGCCCCGGCCGACGGCTCCTCGTACGATGCCGCCCATGGGGACGAACCGCGAGGTGTGGGAGGCGGCTTTCGGGTCGTCGAAGGTGCGCGAGGCCGACTTCGCCACGATGTCGGGCATCCCGCTGGCGCCGGTCTACGGGCCCGACGACGGCGAGTTCCCGGGCCAATACCCCTACACCCGCGGGCCGTACGCGTCGATGTACCGCTCGAAGCTCTGGACGATGCGCATGTTCGCAGGCTTCGGTACGGCGGAAGACACGAACTGGCGCTTCAAGGAGATCATCCGCTCCGGTGGCGACGGGCTGTCGACCGCGTTCGACATGCCGACACTGCTCGGCCTCGACTCCGACGACGAGATGGCCCTCGGCGAGGTCGGCCGCTGTGGCGTCGCCGTCGACACGCTGGCCGACATGGAGGACCTCTACCGCGGCATCGACCTCGGGGCGATCACCACGTCGATGACGATCAACTCACCGGCGGCGGTGATCTTCGCCATGTACGTCGCCCAGGCCGAGGCGGTCGGGGTGCACCGGTCACGCCTGGGCGGCACGCTGCAGAACGACATCTTGAAGGAGTACCAGGCGCAGAAGGAGTTCGTGTTCCCGCCCCGCCCGTCGATGCGGCTCGTGCGCGACACGGTGGCGTTCACGGCGGCCGAGATGCCGCGGTGGCACTCGATCTCGATCTCCGGCTACCACATCCGCGAAGCCGGCAGCACGGCGGCCCAGGAGCTGGCGTTCACGATCGCCAACGGGTTCGCCTACGTCGAGCTGGCGCTGCAGGCCGGGCTGGCCATCGACGCGTTCGCTCCCCGGCTGTCGTTCTTCTTCAACGCCCACATCGACTTCTTCGAGGAGATCGCCAAGTACCGGGCGGCCCGGCGCATCTGGGCCCGGTGGATGAAGGAGCGCTACGGCGCCCAGCTCGACCGGTCGATGCAGCTGCGGTTCCACACCCAGACGGCGGGCGTGTCGCTCACGGCCCAGCAGCCCGAGGTCAACCTCGTGCGCACGGCCATCGAGGCGCTGGCCGGGGTGCTGGGCGGCACCCAGAGCCTCCACACCAACTCGATGGACGAGGCGCTGGCGCTCCCCACCGAGAAGGCCGCCCGCCTGGCGCTGCGCACCCAGCAGGTGATCGCCTACGAGACCAACGTCGCCCACGTGGCCGACCCGCTGGGCGGCTCGTGGTTCGTCGAGGAGCTCACCGACGAGATGGAGCGCCAGGCCGAGGCCATGTTCGCCCACCTCGACGAGATCGGCGGCGGCTCGATGCTCGAGGGCGTGATCAAGGGCATCGAGGAGAACTGGTTCCAGGGCGAGATCGCCGACTCGGCCTACGCCCTGGAGCGGGCCTTCAACGACGGCCGCCGCATCGTGGTGGGCGTCAACCGGTTCACCGAGGGCAACGAGGAGGACGCGATCGACATCCTCCAGATCACCAACGAGGACGAGGCCCGCCAGGTGAAGCGACTCAACGAGGTGAAGGCCGACCGTGACGACGCGGCCGTGGCCGCCGCCCTCGCCCGCCTGCGCCACGAAGCGGCCGACCCCGAGGTGAACCTCATGCCGGGCCTCATCGACGCGGTGAAGACCTACGCCACCCTCGGCGAGGTCATGCGCACCCTGGCCGACGAGTTCGGCCGCCACGTCGAGGTCCCCACCTTCTGACCCCGGATTCTGACTCCCAAAGTGGCTGCCCTGGCAGCCACTTTGTCAGTCAGAACCGGTTGGGGCGGCCAAGATGGCGGGGCCATGTCGAACCTGCCGTCACCTCCCCGCGTCACCTTCGCCTCCGACAACGCCGCCGGCGTCCACCCGGCCGTGCTGGCCGCCCTGGCCGAGGCCAACGAGGGCCATGCCATCGCCTACGGCAACGACCGCTGGACGGCCGACCTCGTCGCCGCCCTGCGCGACCTCCTGGGCGCGCCGGTGGAGGTGCTCCCGGTGTGGGGCGGCACGGGCGCCAACGTGGTGGCCATCGGGTGCCTCACGGCGGCCAGCGACGCCGTCGTGTGCTCCGACGTCGCCCACATCCACGTCGACGAGGCGGGCGCCCCCGAGCGCTGCACGGGAGCCAAGCTGCTGGCGCTGCCGGCGGTCGACGGCAAGCTGTGGCCCGAGCAGCTCGAGGTGTTCGACGGCTGGCGGGGCGACGAGCACCACCCGCAGCCCAAGGTGCTGTCGATCACCCAGTCGACGGAGGCCGGCACGCTCTACGCACCCGACGAAGTGGCCGCGCTGTGCGAGGCCGCCCACCGTCGGGGCATGCACGTCCACGTCGACGGTGCCCGCATCGCCAACGCAGTGGAAGCTGTCGGCGGCGACCTGCGCTCGATCACGGTCGACGCCGGCGTCGACGTCGTCTCCTTCGGCGGCACCAAGAACGGGATGATGTACGGCGAGGCCGTGGTGTTCGTGAACCCGGCGCTGGCCGAGCGGGCCAAGTTCGTGCGCAAGCAGCTCACGCAGCTGCCGTCGAAGGCCCGGTTCATCTCGGCCCAGCTCCTCGCGCTGCTCGACGGTGGGCGCTGGCTCGAGCTGGCCGGGCACGCCAACGCCATGGCCCGTCGCCTGCACGACGCGGTGGCCGGCACGCCCGGCATCACGTTCCCCCACCCGCCGGTGGTGAACGGGCTGTTCCCGCTGCTGCCGGCCGAGGCCATCCCGGTGCTGCAGGCCTGGTGCCCGTTCTACGACTGGGACCCGGCCCGCCACCAGGTGCGCTGGATGACGGCGTGGGACACCTCGCCCGACGACGTCGACCGGTTCGCCGAAGGCGTCCGACTCGTGGTGGGGGAGTGCCGCTGAGCCGCGTCGCCCCGAGCGGGCTCACGGTGGCCGGCGTCGTCGACGAGCTGCGAGGCCGCATCCATCGCGGCGAGCTCGGGCCGGGCGACCGGCTGCTGCCCGAGCGGGAGCTGGCGGCGTCGCTCGGCGTGCCGCGTGACCGGCTGCGCGATGCGCTGGCGGTGCTGGTCGACGAGGGCTACCTCGTCTCGCGGCGAGGTGCGAGGGGCGGCTCGTTCGTGACCGAGCTGGCCCGGCCGTTCGAGCGGTGGGCGGCCTTGATGGACGACGAGCTCGACGACATCGTCGACTTCCGCCTGGCGGTGGAGTGCCAGGCGGCGCGCTTCGCCGCGGCCCGGCGAACGAAATCCGACCTGGCGCTGCTGCGCCACGCCGTCGACCGGCTGTCGGCGGCCGACTCACCGCGCGCGTACCGGCTGGCCGACGTCGAGTTCCACGCCGGGCTGGCCATGGCGTCGCGCAACGTCCGCCTGGCCGCCGCCGTGGAGCGGGCGCGAGGAGAGCTGTTCGAGCCGGCCGACGAGCTGTGGGAGGACGGCCGCAGCCACAGCCTGCGCGACCACACCCAGATCCTCGGGGCCGTCGAGGACCGCGACGCCGACGCGGCAGGCGCGTCCATGGCCGCCCACATCGAGGTGACGCGAGCCGAGCTGCACGCGCTCATCGGGCGCCGCCGGGTATGAATGGTCGCGATAGCAACCATTGCGCTAGACTTTCGTCGTGGTCACGACGTTTGCCCCGCACGCCGCCCCCCGCACCCTCGTGGCGCCGCCGTTCGGGTTGCCACCGACCCCGGTCGACGATCTCGACGATCCCGCCTTCATGGCCGCGGCCGGCCATGCCGCCCGGCTCCTGCCGCCCGAGATCCACGACGCCCTCGTCGACTTCGCCGACGACCCGCACCGCTCGGGTGCGCTGCTGCTGAAGGGCATGCCGGTCGGCCACGTGCCGGCCACGCCGCCCACGCCCACGGCACCGTCGGGCAAGGACCGCACGAGTGAGCTCACACTGCTCGCCGTGGCCCGCCGCATGGGCCAGCCGGTCGGCTACGAGCCCGAGCACGGCGGCGACCTCGTCCAGAACATCCTGCCGGTGGCCTCCACGGCCGCCCGCCAGGTCTCGACGTCGTCGGCCGTCACGCTGGCGTGGCACACCGAGACCGCCTTCCACCCCTACAAGCCGCGCTACCTGTTGCTGCTGTGCCTGCGGGGCGACCCGGCCGCGGCCACCACGCTGTGCTCGATCGACGAGGTGCTCCCCCATCTGGACGAGGCGACGGTCGACGTGCTGTTCCAGGCCCGCTTCCGCACCCGCCCCGACATCTCGTTCCTCGAGCCCGGCTCCGAGGGCACGCTCGGTGCCCCGATGGCCGTGCTCACCGGCGACCGGGCCTGCCCCACGCTCACGTTCGACGAGGACCTCATGATCGGCACCGACGTCGAGGCCCAGCGGGCGCTCGACCGCCTGGGCGCCGTGGTGCGCGAGATCGCAGCTGCCGTGGTGCTCGAGGCCGGCGACGTGCTCGTGGTCGACAACCACAAGGCGGTCCACGGCCGCACTCCCTTCGCTGCCCGCTTCGACGGCACCGACCGCTGGCTCCAGCGGGCGTTCGTGGTGAGTGACCTGTCGCCGTCGGCCGCCGATCGCCGCGGCCGCATCATCACCACGCGCTTCTAGTCGGAGAGGGCGTAGGCGGGCAGCGGTGCCCGCCGGGCCCGGCGCACCATCTCGACGGTGACCAGCGCGAGGGCCACCCAGACGAGGCCGAAGCCGACCAGCCGCCAGGCGGGCATCGGCTCGCCGTAGACCACCACGCCGAGCAGGAAGTTGATGGTGGGTACGGCGTACTGCAGCGGCCCGAGGGTGGTGAGCGGCACTCGCCGGGTGGAGGCGGCGAACAGCAGCAGGGGCACCGTCGTGGCGACGCCCGACAGGACGACGAGGGTGAGCTGCCAGCTCGATGCTTCCTCGCCGATGCCGCCCGCCCCCGCTTCGGCCACCACCACCACGAGCAGTGCCAACGGCACCAGCACCGCCGTCTCCGCCGTCAGCCCCTGGATGGCGGTGAGCGGAAGCTGCTTCTTGAGCAGACCGTAGAACGACCACGTGACGCCGAGGATGAGGGCGATCCACGGCACGCGGCCGTAGTCGAGCGTGAGCACGACCACGGCCAGGGCGGCCAGTGAGAGCGCGGCGACCTGGGCCCGGCTCAGGTGCTCCTTCAGCACCACGACGCCGACGAGCACGGTGCCGAGTGGGGCGATGAAGTAGCCGAGGGCCGTCTCCACCACGTTGTCGTTGGTGACGGCCCACACGTACGAGGTCCAGTTGGCCGCGAGCAGCACGGCGGCGGCCGTGATGCGCGCCAGGAGCCGCCCGTCGAGCGAGCGGACCCACGCCCAGTTGCGGGTGCCGGCCAGCACCGCCACCAGCAGCAGCACCGACCACAGGATGCGCTGGCCGATCAGCTCGAACGCACTCAGGCCCGACAGCTCGTGCCAGTAGACCGTGAGAAAGCCCCAGATGACGTAGGCGGCCAAGCCGTAGGCGATGCCCCGTCGCGTCTCCTGCACGATGCCCCACCTTACGGCCGGGGCAGGTTCGATGCCCGCTCGTATCAGGGGGCCGGCTGCAGGCCGAGGGCGACGAGCAGGTCCGGCGTCGGGGCCAGGCTCGGGCGCAGGCCACGGGCCCGGCTGTAGCGCAGCATGGCCAGCATCGTCTGCACCCGGTACCGGCCCCGGTCGTCGCGCAGGTCGAAGCCGACCCGTCCCAGGGCCCGCTGCAGCGACGCCACCTCGCGGCCACCGGCGTTGTACCGCAGCTGCTCGCGGTCGATGCGGGGCGCCGTGGTGGGTGGCGGTGGAGGGGGCACGGCGAGCCGGCTGGCCCAGTCGGCCGGGAGGGTGGCCCCGCGCAGGCGCACCGACTCTTCGGCGACGCGCTTGGCCAGCTGGCGCGATCCCTCGAACGTGAAGTGGATCTTGTCGCTGGCGAGGTAGCCGGGGTTGGCGGCCACCTCGGCACCCCAGTCGAACACCAGGGCGCGGCCGTCGCCCGCGATGGCGGCGTTGAAGCGGGCGGTGGTGGCGACGTGGCGGGGGAGGTGGATCGTGAGCCACAGCACCGGCGCCGGGCCGATGCGGTCGAGGACCCGCGCGACGGTCTCCTCGGGCGTTCGGTTGTCGCCGGCGTCGATGTTGGCGATGTCGTTGATGCCGAGGGCCACCACCCAGCAGCCGCGGAAGCCAGCGGCCTTGATGCGATCGACGGCGGCCAGTCCGGTGACGTCGCCTCGCAGCGCCCGGAACACGCTGCGGCCGACCCCCGCGTCGACCACGTGGGCCGACCAGCCGGCGGCGTCGTAGGCCCGCCCGAGCATCGAGCCGAGCCCGACCGTCGTCGAGTCACCGATGTGGGCGACGGTGTCGCAGGCCGGACCGCCGGGTGCCGTCGGTGCCACCGTGGTGTCGGTCGGTGCGGTGGTCGCCGTGGGGTCCGTGGTCGGCTCGGTGGCAACCGCCGCGGTGGTGTCGGTCGTGGCGACGTCCGGTGCCGGCGCGGTCGCTGCGCCGCGCCGGGCCACCGGCTCGCTCGGCGCGGCCCCGAGGGGGCCGCCGGCGCCGGCAGGGGAGGCGGCGAGGGCGGACGCAACGGTGGCCGCGGCGAGGGCCGCGGCCACCGTGCGTTGCGTCCGACGTCGCATCAGGAGCGGAACAGGCTCCGCTCGAGGAGCGCCGTGGGCGTGGGGCGCCGCGGCTGGGCGGTCGGCAGCACGACGAGCAGGTCGTCGGTGGCCGGGCCGTCGCCGCCGAACTCGGCCAGCAGCTGGCGCTCGCCGATCTGGTCCCTCGGCAGGATCATCACGCTGGTGACGAACGAGCCGTTGGCGTCGGTGAGCAGGCCCCGGTCGAGGCGGATGCCCCGGCTCCAGCGCAAGATCACCGGGCTGTTCGGCGGGAAGTCGGTGCCGCGGACGCTGACGGCCTCACCGGTGGGGGTGATTGCCGGGAGCACCTCGACGACCGGCTGCACGTCGGGGCCGACGTCGATCGGTGCCGGCAGGCCGGCCCCGACGAGGGTGGCCGACACGGCGAGGCCGGCGCTGTTCTCGACGGTGAGCGTGGCTCGCCGCAAGCCGACCAGCGTCGGGGTGAACCCGAAGCTGCCCAGGTTGCACGTGGCGCCGGCAGCCAGCTCGCCGCCGCAGGCGCCGGCGGCGGCCGGCTGGCGGTTGAAGTCGCCCGGGTGGTCGCCGCCGAGCACGATGCCGCCGATGGTGACAGCGGTCTGCCCGGCGTTGCGCAGCACGGCGTTGATGCGAGCCGAGCTGCCCGGCAGCACGACGTCACCGAAGTCCATCGGGTTCGGCTCGATGACGAGGGCGGGGGCGCCGCCGGTGCCGATCAGCGTGGCGCTGCCGACGAGCCCGGTGTTCGTGGCGACCGAGATGACCGCCGACCGGGCGCCGGTGGCGGTGGGTCGGAACGTGTGGACCGACAGGTTGCACGAGGCACCCGGGGCGAGGTTGGCGCCGAGGCAGCCCGGCGCAGCCGGGTCGGCCGTGGTGAAGTCGGCCGGGTTCACGCCGCCGAGGCTGCGCGACGTGATGGCGTAGGCCCGGTTGCCGGTGTTGGTGACCCGCACCGTGATGGCCGCCGACGTGCCGCCCACGCCCACCGTGCCGAAGTCGGCCGGGTTCGGGGTGACGCTGATGTCGGGGTTGCTCGGAAGATCACGCACACCGGTGCCGGTGAGCGTGCCGCGCAGCGTCGGGCCGGGCCGGGCTGGCGGGGCGGTGTTGAACTGCGCCGGACCGCCCAGCTGGCCGCCCAGCACGGTGGTGACCGTGAGCGTGCCGTTGCGGGCCCCCTCGGCGCCCGGGCGGAACGTGAAGATGCCGAGGTCGCAGGTGGTGTTCGGGGCGATGGTGACGCCGACGCACTTGAAGACGCCCGGCTCCACGTCGGTGAAGTCGGCTGCGTTGGTGCCGCCGATGGTGAAGCCCGTCACCGTCATGTTCGTCTGGCCGGAGTTCCTCACCTGCACGAGGCGGCCGGGCGAGGCGCTGCCGAGGAACACGTTGCCGAAGTCCACCGGGTTGGGGAGGATCTGGCCGTCGGGGGTGCGACCGGTACCGCTGAGGGTGCCGGTGCCGGTGACGCCGGCCTGGTTCGTGGTGACGGTAACGGTGGCGGTGCGGTTGCCCGACGCCGTCGGCGTGAACGTGACCGAGCCGACGACGCACGTCTGCCCCGGCTGGAGCGTCACGTTGTTGCAGGCGGTGCCGGTGAGGGTGAAGTCACCGGCGTTGGTGCCGCCCAGCGTGCGGCCCGTGATGGTGATCGGCCCGGTGCCGGTGTTGGTGACCGTCACGTTCTGCGGGTTCGACGTGGCGGTGAGGTCGACCCCGCCGAAGTTGACCGGTGTGACAGTGATCGAGAAGTCGGTGACGCCTCCCTGGCCGACCAGAGCACCCGGGACCGCCAAGTCGAGTGCCGCGGCCGCACCGGCTGTCAAGCGGGCGAGGGGAGCGGCAGGGTCGAGGCCGGTGCTGCTGGCGAGGACGGTGACGTTCGCAGCGCGCGCGCCGCCGGCCTGGGGGGTGAAGGTCGCTTGTTCGACGACGCACGTCTCGTTCTGGCCGAGCATCCGGTTGGTGGCGCCGCCGAAGCACGATCCCGCAGGCGATGGGTCGAACCCGAAGTCGGAGGTGTTCCCGCTTCGAGTTCTGTCGACGACTTCCGCGATGCCGAAGCCGAGGTTGCGCAGCGTCATGGCGAGCGGCCCCCCCGTGCCGGGGATGTCGACCGCACCGAAGTTCACCGGGTTGGGATCGGTGGACAGGAGCGGTGACCACGACCGCACGTACACGTCGAAGACGGTCGAGTTCGTGTCGAGTGGGCTGAAGTTGTTGGCGTCGGAGATGAAGGCGACACGGTTGCCGAGGCGATCGACGTCGCCGAAGCCGTCGCCCGAGTCCTCGGTGGCGCCTGGTGCGCCGGTGCTCAGCCCTGTGAGTCCTTTCTCTTCGGCGCTGTTGACCGACACCAGATCCGTCGTCTGGCTGACCACGTCGCGCACGAAGAGGTCGACATCGCTCGACTCGTCGTCGATCGCAAGGTCGGTTGCACCGGAGTGGAACACGACCCGACGACCGTTGCCCGAGATCGACGGCGCGGAACTTCCAGCGTTGCCGGGCGACGTCGTGCCGTTGGTCGCCGACACCACCTCATGCACTGGGGTCGTGCTGACGCTCGTTGCGAACGTCGCGAGCACCACCTGCCGCGTGTAGGTCTGGTAGCTGCTCGCGCCCAAACCGACGTCGGGCAGCAACTGAGCGAAGGCCACGCGCGAGCCATCATCGGAGATCGACGACGCACCGGCGTCCTCATTCACTGGCAGCGAGACGAGATTCAGGGTAGGCGTTGCCGTCCCGGTGTCCCCCCAGCGGATCACCGTACTCAAGGGGTCCTCGCCCAGATTCACACGGAAGGTGAAGGCGATGTAGTTGCCATCTCCTGAGATCGAGGCCTCGTTCGCCGACTCCATGACGGCCAGCACCGCCGGGGTGAAGTCGGTGACCAACTCTGGGAAGTTGTCGGCCAGGACGCGGCGGTACACATGTTGCCGGCCGCCGAGATTCAACGATGCCGTGGTGAGGTTCGTGCTCGTGGAGGTGAAGGCCACGACGGCGCCGTCCGCGGAGATCGACGGGTCGAACGAGAGGCCGTTGGAACTGTCGGGGCTGCCGTCGTCGTCGGCCACGCTGACCCAGGTGAACGTGCTGGCCAGCGTGTCGAACACGTAGACGTCGGTCGGCAGGCGGAAGACGGCCAGCGGGTCGCGGATGGCGGCCTGGGTCTGGTTGATCGCCTGCGTGACGGTCGAACCTCCTGAGGAGCCGCCCGAGGAACCGGAGCCGGAGCCGGAGCCAGCGAGACCGCCGATGGCGAAGCAGCAGGTAAAGCCAGGTGGGGTGCCGCTGATGCCGTCGTTGTCGCTGGGGTCGAGGTCTTGCTCGGTCGTGAAGGCGACGTACCGGCCGTCGGCCGAGATAGAGGGTTCGGAGCTGGCTCCGTAGAACTGCTGGCCGTCGTTGGTGATGCGCACGGTTGTGCCCGCGACCGTGTCCCGGATGAAGACGTCGGCGACACCGTTGGTGTCACCGACGACGATGTCGGCGCTCACCGAGGAGAAGGCGACGTAGCGCCCATCGGCGGAGATCGACGGTGTCGGCAGCGTGAGCTGTGACGAGCCGGCCCGGTTGAGGCGAGCCAGCACGACCGTTGGAGAGTCGTTGTTGCCGTTCAGGAATTCGAGCGTGCCGAGCAGCACGTCGGTGTCGGGTCCGTTGCTGTCGGGAGGGTCGAGGTTCGTGGCCTGGGAGCCGAAGGCGAAGGCCGGCTGCCCGTTGCCGAAGTCCCACGAGGCTGCCGGCGTGCCGCTCGGTCCACCCGTGCCGACCTCCTCGGGGCACGCCGTCTCCTCGCAGGTCGACAGCAGCTGCATGGTCCGAGGGGCCAGGTCGAGCTCTTCGCTCTGATCGTTGTCGCGATCGATGAGGAACACCTGCTCGTCCTTCAGCAGGTCACCGTCCTTGGCATCGTCTGGCACCGAGACGAGGTTGCCGGCCGTGGACGAGAAGGCAATGAAGCGCCCGTACGCGGGACCGTCGGGCGAGTAGGGGAGGACGACCGAGGCTCGGCTCGGGCCGCTCGACTGCGCAGTGGACGGCAGCAACTGCAGGCTCTGGACCGTCGGTGGGTCGATGACGTTGCCCGTCGCAAGGTCGATCTCGACGGCGTAGATGTCGTCGAGACCGTTGTCGTCGATGTCGGAGGTGTAGTTCCCGTCGGAGGTGAACGACACGTAGGCCCACGGGCCGTCGCCAAAGTCGTCGTTGAGTGGATCGCCGACGAACAGCGACGGCTCGAGGTCGACTGCCTTCGGTCGGTCGGGACCGGTGTCGACTCGGCTCACGAGGGTGAGGTTGCGCGTTCCAAGGCTGTCGTTGCTCGCGACCTGCACACCACCGTCGGGACCGTACGGCGCGGCCACCGGACTCGGAGGTGTCGTGCTGGAGGTGCCGCTCGAACTGTCGGTCGTTGCGATGACATCGACCGACACGACGTCGATGGAGGCGGCGTCGGTCACGACCGGGAGCTCCACGCGGCCGTCATCACTCGTCGCGTCGAACTCGTACCACTGGATCCAGATCTCGCAGTAGCCGTCCGCCGGGATCACGCGGTCCGAGCAGGAGTCGCGGCCAGGGACCAGGCTGAACGGTGGGGCGCCAGTGGTGACGGTGGCCGTGCCGAACAGGACGGGAAAGCCGTGCGAGTTGGCGATGCTCAGGCGCTCATAGGCCGTGGTGTCGCTTGTCACGCCCAGGAACTGGACCGGCTCGGCGAGGATCGACCCGCCCATCTCCGGCCGCCACAGGAAGATGTCCGGCGCGCCGTCGTCGTCAGGGGTGAACCCCTCGGTGTTGTCGTCGCCGTAGGGGTAATAGTCACCGTCACCGCCCAGTGCGGGGCGGTCGGGGATCAGGTTCGTGGCGTCGCTCGAGAACGCAATCGACTCGCCGTCGGCCGAGATCCACGGCGAGTAGCTGTCACCGTTGG
>Ga0209594_1000199_pt1 | contig 44581 bp, 47 predicted proteins | sample AshMeaCrysSpring_FD_184126 | JGI IMG/M metagenome (GOLD analysis project Ga0209594, IMG submission 184126) | Groundwater microbial communities from Big Spring, Nevada to study Microbial Dark Matter (Phase II) - Ash Meadows Crystal Spring... | ecosystem: Environmental > Aquatic > Deep subsurface... | reverse complement strand
AGTCTCAGAGTTTCCACCCAATTTTTCTTGATGCTTATTGTACCATTAAACTTGAGAGTGAAGTCACTAAGTTTTAACGGAATTTTCCAGCAAAGTTTGCTACAGAAACTCATGACAGATTTGACGACATTTGACTACATTTGACTACATTTGCGTACAACGTTTATGATACCAGTTGGTAGGCACGATCCCAATCTGAGTCGCTTAATTGGGCCAGACGACCTGCGGGTGGGTTCCCTGTATTATTGACCAAGATCTCGATAGAGCCGAGTTGAGTTTGTACAGTTTCTAGAAGTTTTTCTATATCCTGTTTCAAGCTCAAATCCGCGACTACACTAATAATCTTGGCATTCGTTTGAGCTTCTAAGGTTTGACGAGTTTCTTCAAGAGTGTTCGGGTTGCGACCACAAATAGCCACATTCGCCCCTTCTTGAGCCAGAGTTGTTGCGATCGCTTTTCCCAGTCCTTGACTGCTGGCACAGACTAAGGCGACCCGACTTTTGAGTCCAAGATCCATGATTTATTTAATCACGTTTCAGACTGTTGCGAGTTGAGGCTCACGGGAGAGCGTTTCTTTTGTTTTGAGTTGAAAACTATTTGTTTCTAAAACATCCTGATGAACCACATTCCAGAAACGATTCCAAAATGAAATGCCATGATGGAATGTATCAAGCATAGCCTTAACCTGATGATCATCGGAGCAAGAATTCATCCCCATGGTCATGGCTCTTTTAATATGCTCAGGTTCGACTTTGAAATGTTCTTGAAAATAGGGGGTTTGTCGTAGTTCTTCTGTTGTACATTCACAAGGCTGCAAACATTCAAAAACATGAGAGATATTGTGTTCGGCTAGAAGCTCAAAACCCAGGAAAAATCCAGGGATTTCATAATCATTTTTGGCTTTTAATAGTCGTTTTTTGAAAGGTTCGAGAACCTCGTCCAGCTCAATAGTTGGATAAGCGCTGAAATGATATAATCACGTTAATCTAACAATAGAATAGCCAACGACAGAACAAGGCATACAGCTTATCCCGAACTCAGGTTAATCATACATGAATCTAATAATTTGTCAACCAAACAATTTACTTCTTAATGAAGAATTAAGAAATTATGATACACAAAATAGCTGGAAATCTGTTTGTTATCACTCAGAAAATCGACTCCAACAGAAGGATTTTAGCAAGGGGTGAGATTTTTCTTCTAATATCCAATCTGCCATCAATTGCGCTGTTATAGGGGCAAGTAAAATACCGTTGCGATAATGACCGACAGCAAGGCTAAGATTGCGAAACGGACTTGACCCTAAAATGGGTAACAAATCTGGTGTCGTGGGTCGATATCCCCACCAAAATTCATCAATGGGAAAGTCTTTTAAAGCTGGGTATAACTGGATAGCAGCCGATAGCAAAGCATGAATTCCATCAGGGGTTAAACCGGGGGTAAAGTTCACATCTTCAGTGGTTGCCCCAATTACAATTAAACCATCTCGCCGAGGCACAATATAAATTTCGGGGCCAAACAGAACCTGTTGCAAGGGTAATGGTTTCCCAGGATCTGGAACTTTTACTGATAGCATTTGTCCTTTTTTAGGAGTGACGGGAATTTCCGGCAGCAATTGACCAGCCCAAGCCCCTGCTGCGAGGACGTAATGAGACCCTTGGAATGGACCTTGGTTGGTTTGGATGGCTGTCACTTCCCCCGCAGATGAGGTTAAAATCTCCTGAATGTCAATTTCGGTTTCAACGGGAATGCTGAGTTCCTGGGTGGCTGCAACTAACGCCTGCATTAACTTTCGACGGTTATCCACCTGTCCATCTTTGGGAAACCACCACCCGCCGACAACGTCTGGCCCTAAACCCGGTTGATGGCGATGGACAGCCCCTTGATCCAACCATTGGGCGGGAGTATCATCAGACTGGGGTTGTTCTGTGGATGCTGGAAGACTGTAAACTGGGGCAAGAATGCCACAGGGCCAGTAACCTGTATCCAATCCGGTGATTCCTTCCAGTTTGTTTGTCCAGTCTGGATAGAGGCGGCGACTGTTTAAACATAACTCTAACATTGGCCCCGGTGGGATGCCTTCTGCTTGAGGCGCTAACATTCCAGCCGCTACATAACCTGCTGCTTCTTGCAAGTTACGACTGAGAACCGTGACGGTTGCGCCCCGCAACTTCAGTTCAATGGCAAGGGATAAGCCAATTAAACCGCCACCTAATATTAAAATATCATTGAGTTTACTCATCATGGTCACCCATTCAATCATTCTTGAAGATAAAAAATATTCTTAAGCAGTTTCCCTGAAAATCATTCCCAATAATCCCTTTTTCTCTATGCACCAATTGTTTGAAAATACGGCTTCTGCCTTATGTTATTCTATTATTCATCATCGTTGCGAAAATGACAACGAAAATATAGATTTTCCTCACAATCAAATTGTTCAGTTTGTCTTGCAGCAACATCGTCGAATGCCCGATTATTTAAAATTGCCGATTATTCTGTTAACTTTAATGTTTGATTTTTGGGGAATTTTACGAACGGGTTCTCTGTTCCATCTGCAGTCTGATAATATTCGTTGGCAGCAAATTGAATCTTGGAAGCAGTCACCGTTGGGAATTTTTCAAGATTTGATCCGATTTTACGAAAGTTTAGTCATTTTTAGTTGGGAAGCAGAGAGTTATGAACCGTCAAAATCAAACCTTTAATTGTGAAATTGCTGTGATTGGTTCGGGGCCAGGAGGCGCGATAACGGCTTGTTTATTAGCAGAAGCGGGACGAGATGTTTTATTGATAGAAGAAGGTGAATTTTTACCGTTAGAATCTTGCATCCCTTTTTCTCGACAGGAAATGATCCAAAAGTATCGCAATGGGGGATTAACCGCTGCTTTTGGTAAACCTAAAATTCAGTATGTTGAAGGACGTTGTGTTGGCGGTGGCAGTGAAATTAATAGTGGACTGTATCATCGAACTCCTCCAGAAATATTAGAACGTTGGCACTCTGAATTTGAAGTTGAAGGACTCACAGAAATAGATTTAAAGCCTCATTTTGAAGCCTGTGAACAAGCCGTTCATGTCTGTGATTTACCGGGAAAAGCCCCAGCAGCTTCGATGAAGTTATATCAGGGGGCAAAACAGTTAGGATGGAATGCGGTAGAAGTACCCCGTTGGTTTCGTTATGAAACGGCAAAAGATGTGAATCAAACCCCTACAGGAACCCGGCAGTCGATGACAAAAACTTTTATTCCCAGGGCTTTAAAAGCGGGATGTAAACTTTTAGAAAAAACGCGAATTCAGCATTTAAAAAGACAAGGCAATCAATGGTTACTTTTGGGAAAATCCAATCTTAAATATCCCGTTGAAATTAGTGCTGAAACGGTGTTTATTTGTGGTGGTGCGATTCAAACCCCTGCTTTATTACGACGTAGTGGAATTAAACACAATATTGGCAATTCCTTACAGATGCATCCCACAGTAAAAGTGATTGCTCAATTTCCTGAAATTGTCAACAGTCTTAATATGGGTGTTCCGGTTCATCAAGTGAAAGAATTTGCCCCAAAATTTAGTTTTGGCTGTTCTATTAGTTCACCGCCGTATTTAACTTTAGGACTAAATGATTATCCTCAAGAGAGCCAAGAAGTTCGGAAAAATTGGCAAAAAATGGCAATTTATTATGCTATGATTACCAGTGAAGGAACCGGATCAATTCGTTGTTTTCCAGGATATCAAGATCCTATAGTTCGTTATGGTTTAACCCAACAAGATTTAACCAATTTATCCACGGCATTACACAAGCTTTCTTTACTCTTATTTGAAGCAAATGCAGAATCATTATATCCTAGTATTTCTCAATTTACTAAACTGACAAAACCTCAAGATTTAACTCAAATTCCTCAAATTTTACCCAAAAACCAAACAAACTTAATGACGGTTCATGTATGTTCCAGTTGTCCGATGGGAGAAAACCGAGAAAAATGTGCCGTTAATTCTTTTGGTAAAATTCACGGTTTGGATCATCTTTATATTAATGATGCCAGTTTACTCTGTACCGCCCCTGGCGTAAATCCTCAAGGATCAATTATGGCGATCGCTCGCCGAAATGTTCTACAATTTTTAGGAAAACTTTAGTATTTTAATATGATGGATTTAGGCTGTTCACAAGTTTTGGTCACTGGTGCATTAGGTTGGCTTGGAATTAATCTCGTTAAAGCCTTAACGGCAGGTTTAGCAGATTGTCCTCAACTCAGTCAACCCCAACCCTCCCTTAAAATTCGCTGTCTCATTTTACCCCATCAAGAGGGTTCTAGTTTAACTGAATTATCTAATAAAATTGAAATTATCAAAGGAGATTTAAGAAACACAAAAGATTGCGATATTTTCTGTGAAAATGCCAAAGATGCTATCTTATTTCATACCGCCGGAATCATTCATCCTCAAAAAGTTTCAGACTTTTATACAATTAATGTAGACGGCACAAAAAATCTGTTAAATTCAGCCATCCAAGCAGGCATTAAACGGGCAGTTATTGTTTCTTCTAATTCTCCTTGTGGTTGTAATCCCCATCCCGATCATTTATTTGATGAAACCTCCCCTTATCATCCCTATATGAATTATGGTCGGTCTAAAATGTTGATGGAATTAGCAGTCAAAGAACAGTCTCAGTCGGGTCAAATTGAAACCGTTATTATTCGTCCACCGTGGTTTTATGGAACTAACCAACCTCAACGACAAACCTTGTTTTTTAAACTCATTCAACAAGGGAAATTTCCCATTACTGGAAGTGGCAATAACTTGCGTTCGATGGTTTATTTAGAAAATCTTTGTCAAGGATTGATTTTAGCAGCTATCACAAAACAAGCCCAGAGTAAAACCTACTGGATAGCCGATGAACGTCCTTATTCCATGAATGAAATTGTCGATACTGTTGAACGGTTGTTAGAAACGGAATTTCAGCAAACTTGTACTCACAAACGCTTTAAACTCCCTGGAATAGTAAGTGAAATCGCACTGGTTGCCGATGCCAGTTTACAATCTTTGGGGTTATACAATCAAAAGATTCATGTACTTTCAGAATTAAATAAAACCATCGCTTGTTCGGTTGCAATGGCTAAAAAAGAATTAGGATATTCACCAACAATTTCCTTAGAAGAAGGAATGCGCCGCAGCTTAAAATGGATGTTTCAAACCTATGGGGGATTAGGGTAGGAAATAGAATGTAGGATGTATGGTGTAGGGCGTATAAACCTTTACTTATTACTCCTTACTTTTAATCAATTTCATCCTCTGAATGAATTTCAGTCACTTTGAAATATCGTTTTGCTTGCTGTTTTCGCCAACGTCGAATCAATCGGGCACTAACAAAATAGGTGGTAATGGCACTGACAATTCCGACGACCAAACATCCCAATAATAAAGTTAATGCAAACTCAGCCCCTAATTCTACAATGGTATCCCAAGCCAATAAACTATCCTGATTAATTGAGAGTTCTTCCCGACCCAATAACCACTGACCTACATGATAATTAAATAAAAAAATGGGGATATAAGTGAACGGGTTACTCACCCAAGTTCCAGCGGCTGCCAGTAATTTTTGACCGCGAATGAGGATGGCAATTGCTACACTCAGCAAAATTTGCAAGCCAAAAAACGGGAAACATCCCGCAAAAACACCCGCTGCTAAGCCTCTAGCGAGATATTCTGGCTTGCCTCGCATTCTGACAATATGCAGATAAACCGAGTGAAGCCATCGCCACCGAGGAAATTTTGAGGCGTTAGACTCCGGTGCAGCGGCTACCTTTTGTTTTTGGGATGGCTGAGTGAACCGTCGCACGGATACAGTCTCCTTGTTTTTACTACTCTTATTTTAATCTTTTTTTGACGAATTGGTAAGTAGACTAAAAGTGATAAACTACAAAAGTGTCAATACGCTACTTCCCTTTAAACTTTTTTGTAACAACCCATAAAATTGAGCTGAAATAATATCCACTTTACCCATTATAATTTTGATTGTATTTTAACACAAAAGCTTAGATTAATCTTCTACACTAGGACAGATAATGACTGATAACATTTATCAACTAATCTGGGACAACAGCGATTGATATAAACGGTTGGGAATTACGAAATAAATTAAACCGTCCTGAAGTCTTAAATGGTATCATTCAACTGCAAGAAATCCAGCGACTTATGGTGCGTCGTTCTGGTGCAAATACCATGCAAATGACGAATCGTTCGGGACTCATTTTATTGTATAATTCAAATGCTAAACAAGTGGCGGCAGTACAATATAATCGCGCCCGTTCCGGAACAGTTTTACAATTTACATCGGATGAGTAAAGTGTATTTGATTTAAGTTCAGGGGGTTGCTCAAGTAAAACGATTTAATTTTTCTTAAATCAATCCTTGGCTCAAACCCCTATATATCTCTTTTCCTAAAAATAGTAACCGATTTGATCAACTGGAGAAAATTATGGGATAATGAATTAATGAGTAATAAGTGTTAATTTAGTTTCATGGTGAATTCAGTTTCCCTTGCCCCAGTCTCTGATGTCTCAGAACCTCAACATCGAATTTTAGCTGCGATTGACCTCGGTACTAATTCTCTTCACATGGTGGTGGTTAAAATTGATCCCTCTTTACCCAGCTTTAGCATTATTGCACGTGAGAAAGAAACAGTTCGACTAGGAGACTGTGAGGCAAAGGGCAACTTAAAAGCAGAGGTGATGGAACGGGCTATTGCTTGTTTAAAACGATTTCAAGACATTGCGGCGACCTTTAATGCTGAACAAGTTGTTGCAGTCGCTACCAGTGCAGTTAGAGAAGCACCAAATGGATGGGAATTCATTAAGCGAGTTTCTGATGAAATCAATTTAGATATTAGTTTAATTTCAGGTCAAGAAGAAGCCCGCAGAATTTATTTAGGGGTATTATCGGCGATGGAATTCGACCATCAACCCCATATTATTATTGATATTGGCGGCGGTTCTACGGAGTTAATTTTAGGGGATGGAGGAGAACCTTTATTTCTCAGCAGCACCAAAGTGGGAGCCGTGCGTTTAACTAAAGAATACGTGAAAACTGATCCCATTAGTCGCACCGAGTTTTTATATTTACAAGCTTATATTCGGGGAATGTTAGAACGGGCTGTGGATGAATTATCCTCTCATATAGAACCTAGTCAAACCCCTAAATTAGTCGGAACCTCTGGCACGATTGAAACCTTAGCGGCAATTCATGCTCGGCAAAAATCAGGTGCAGAACCTTCTGTTTTGTCCGGTTATCAATTCAGTTTAGAAGAATTAAAATACATTGTTGATTATCTGCGAAAATCCTCTTATTTTGAACGATTAGAAATTTCTGGTATATCCGATAAACGGGCTGAAATTATTTTAGCGGGTGCTTTGATTTTACAGGAAGCAATGGTGATGTTAGGACTTGAATCTATCACGATTTGTGAACGAAGCTTGCGGGAAGGAGTAATTGTTGATTGGATGTTAGTGCATGGGTTAATTGAAAATCGGCTGCGATATGCCAGCTCAATTCGTCAACGCAGCGTGCTTAAAATTGCCCAGAAATATCATGTTGATTTAGAACATGCTGAACGAGTAGCTGCATTCACCCTCAGCTTATTTGATCAAACTTATCAGGTGCTACATGATTGGGGGCCAGAAGAACGAGAATTACTCTGGGCTGCGGCAATTTTACATAATTGTGGACTGTATATTAGTCACTCCGCCCATCATAAACATTCTTATTATTTAATTCGATTTGGTGAACTTTTAGGATATGATGAAACAGAAATTGAATTGATTGCGAATTTGGCTCGTTATCATCGTAAAAGTTTGCCGAAGAAGAAACATGACCATTATAAACTTTTGCCGAAAAAATATCGTCAACGAGTGGATCAATTGAGTGCTTTGTTAAGGCTGGCTGTGGCTTTAGATCGTCGGCAAATTGGTGCCATTGCAAAGATTACCTGTCAGTATCATGAAAAAGATGCAGAATTTCATCTGAAGTTACATCCGGTTCATCCAGAGGATGATTGTGCTTTGGAATTATGGAGTTTAGACCTGAAAAAGGAAGCCTTTGAAACTGAATATGGTTTAAAATTAGTGACAACATTAGAACCATAAGGAAATCATACACTGAGTTGAGATTTATTAGTTTGAAGCTTCACAGGGGATCAATTCAGATCGGGTACGGGGGTAATACTTATCACAACTGGGAGAAATTGTACTATCATCAAGGTTTAATTCTTTCATAAGTAGTGACTGTTCTCCCTGGCTTTAACCCTGATGAAAAATTTAACGGTTCATTGGACTTGGTTTAGAGTCCTTTTTATAATTGTTTTAATTTTAGGAATTAGCTTTCGGTTTATTCATTTAGATCGAAAAGTGTATTGGCATGATGAAGTTCATACTTCCATTAGAATTTCCGGATACTCTGATAACGATACACTTCAAATCTTTTCAGGTGAAGTATTGACTCCTGAAGAAGTCTTACAACTGCAAAGTCCAACTCCTAACAAAACTTGGCAAGATGTGTTTCAAGTTTTGAGTGAAAGTCCAGAACATCCGCCTTTATATTATATTTTAGCACGAGCTTGGGTATTATTATTTGGTGCTTCTGTTGCCAGTATTCGAGCCTTATCTGCTGGGATGAGTTTGCTGGTTTTTCCTAGCTTATATTGGCTGTGTTGGGAGTTATTTCATAACTCAAAAATTGGGTTAATGGCAATAATATTGGTCAGTGTTTCGCCTTTTCACATTCTCTATGCACAGGAAGCCAGAGAATATAGTTTATGGACTGTATTAATTCTATTATCCAGTGCTGCATTATTACGGGCGATTAATCTGCATAAACAAGGGAAACCTTGGATGAATACCCTTCCCGCTTGGAGTCTTTATACCCTCACGTTAACCCTGAATTTATATACTAGCCTACTCTCAATTCCCGTAGCGATAGGATATGGTATTTATGTGATTTTACTCGAAAGATTTCGATTAACAAAAACTTTTTTAAGTTTTATCTTTGCCTCAGTCGCGGCTGTAATTTTTTATATTCCTTGGGTTTTAACAATCATCAATAACTATGCTGTTATGCAACATCAAACATCATGGATGAAAGGAACAAAACCCATTACTGAACTGATAGGACGTTGGGAACTCAATTTTAGTTCTATTTTTATCGATATTCATCCTAATATTAACTATTGGATTATTCCCCGAATTGCAATTTTATTTTTCTTCGCTATCGGCTATGCAATTTATTGTCTCTATCGCCATTCTCATAAAAAAGTCGGATTATTTATTTTGACTCTTATCATCATTCCAGCTTTAGCTTTAATCATACCTGACATTATTCCTGGCGGACAACGTTCCATTAATACTCGCTATTTTGTGCCGTCCTATATTGGGATACAAATTGCTGTGGCTTATCTGTTGTGCAACGCTAATTTTATTAACCGTAAAATCAGACCGTTTATATTACCTTTAATTCTATCTGTTGGAATTATTTCCGCTTTAATTAGCGCTCAAGCTGAGACCTGGTGGACGAAAAGTGCTAGTTATAATAATGCAGAAGCAGCAGCAATTATTAATCAATCCGATCACCCTCTTCTGGTCAGTGATACGAACCAAATTAACTTAGGGAATATCATTTCTCTAACTCATAAGCTGGATGCAAACGTGCGCTTACAACTGGTAGTTAAACCTAATATTCCCCAAATTCCTACTGGATTTAATCCAATATTTTTGTATAATCCTTCAGAGGATTTAATTTCAGGAATTGAAAAACAGTATAACTTTGTAGTTAACCCTATAGAGGAGAGTAACGCACCGTTATATCAGCTTGAACCCTCCTCTAATTGATTCCGATTTTTCTATTTTATTGGCGCACAAGCATTGTGACACAAAATCAAGTGTCACTCTCTTTTTGATCCAGCCATACAATCTTTATATACAAAATAAAAAAATATGCTACAGATAAATATCCGTCTACCTCCCTTTTTTAAGGGGGGATAAATGAAGGATGTCTTCTCCTCAATTATATGTAGCACATATTTAAGTAATTTATATTATACAAGACCTTCAACTAGCTTATAAACGATGTAAACTGCAAGAGGATTTAATATAAACTAACTTTATGAGGTTTTCAGGTTTTGATTAAAAAATATTTGCTTTCTCATGATTTAGATATTTAAACCCTGTATATAAACCTGAAAGAAACCCTCTGCCCTCTTCTTTTTAAATTGAAGAGAGGGTTATATAACAGGATGTGATGGAGAAAGCATAATGGACTTTCAAGAAACCGATTTTACCAATTTTGCCTCTGAATTAGAACAACAGCAAAATCATGTTGTTTTGTTTAATGGTTCTTCCGGAAATGATTCCATCTTAGGAAGTAATAATGCGGAAACATTAAGGGGTTTTGCCGGTGATGATACGATTCATGCATTATCCGGAAATGATTGGTTAAGTGGGGATGAACAGGATGATTGGCTGAATGGTAATGCGGGTCAAGATACCGTTTATGGTGATACAGGAAAGGATACCCTTTATGGGGGAAAAAACGAGGATATTTTATTAGGAAATGCCGGAGAAGATTGGCTGAGTGGTAACCGGGAATCAGACACCATTCGGGGGGGAGAAGATGACGATCTCATCTACGGTGGAAAAGGAAACGACTTAATATCAGGTGATTCGGGAGAAGATACCTTGTTTGGAGACAAAGGAAGCAATACCCTTCAGGGGGGAGAAGGATCAGATCTGTTTGTTTTAAATCCATTTATAGAAGGTTCAACTTCTGTTGAGACAGACTGGATTACTGACTTTCAACCCGGTGAAGATTTAATCAATTTTACTGACAATTTAACCCCTTCTGGCTTAATCTTAGAAGAGACAGATTTAGGGGATGTTGCCATCCGTATGAAAGCGACCAAGGAAACGATAGCAATTATTCAGGGTGTTGATACCGATGTATTTAACAATAGTAGTTTTGTCGATGGAACCGACATCTCAGCGGCGGTTGAAGATCTAACCACACCGCCCGCAGAGGATAGTGATATTCCTGCTTATCCCGGCTATTTATTGCAATATCAATCCGGAGATAGCCTCAGTTATGACGCTAATGTAGAATTGTGGCAACGACGGATGCAGGATTTCGGGTTTGAGATTGAAGTCGATGGTTTCTATGGCCTTCAAAGTAAAACTGTTGCGCGTCAATTCCAGCAGGCAGTCAATTTAGCGGTTAATGGTGTGGTCAGCCAAGAGACTTGGGAAGTTGCCTTCACTGTTAACAGTGTGGATATTCCACCGAACAAAGGGGGAAGTTTTGTCGATAATACCGATGAAATTATCTATTCTTTTGCCGTTGACTACAGTATCCGACCGTATGCGGAGGATTCGATCCCAATTATTCTCCGCAAAGCAGAAGAATTTGGCATCACTGACCCGGCACAAATTGCCTATATTCTAGCAACAGCCGATCATGAATCTCTGCTGGGAAAATATATGGAAGAACTAGCCAGTGGTGAGGCTTACGAATGGCGTGAAGATTTAGGCAATACTCAACCCGGAGATGGACCCCGGTTTAAAGGTCGGGGATATGTTCAAATTACAGGACGCATTAACTATTTAGATTGGTCAGATCGACTGAATCTTGATCTGATTAACGATCCTGACCAGGTTAAAGATCCTGAGATTGCCGCCACCATTCTGGTTCAAGGAATGCTAGAAGGGACATTTACGGGTCGAAAATTGAGTGATTATATTAACAGTAACGCGCTAGACTTTATTAATGCCAGAAGAATCATTAATGGCACAGATCGAGCACAAAAAATTGCGGATGACGCGAGCAGATACTATGAGATTTTAATCGGCTAGGAGGAGATAGGGAGACGAGGGGAGAGAGGGAGTAGGGTGTGGGGTATAGGAAGTCTGCAAGTCAGGTAGGGGCGCATTGCAATGCGCCCGTATAGAATTTAGAAAAGTCTTCTTCTCCCGATTGCTGCCGATTGCCGTAGGCGTAGCCCATCCTCTGGAAGTATACCTGTTCCCAGATGAAACAGATTTGCATACTGCGATACAATTAGAAAAAACTTTGTATCTTGAACCTGATCCAAAATTATTTTTAGAGATACTATGCAAATTAGAGGAATAAAACGAGGGAATACAATTGAGCTTTTGCAAGATGTTAATCTACCCGATGGTGTCGAAATCATTCTTGAGGTGAAGACAAAGATGGCACTCAGTTTTTCAGAACGTCTTCAGCGTTTGCAAGCTATTTTTGGATCTTGGCAAAATCAGCCGGATTTAGACGAAATATTTACAGAAATAGATGAAGAACGTCATCAATATCGAGGCAGAGAAATAATGGACTTGGATTAAGATTCATGTATTTGCTCGATACCAATATTTGTATTGCGTTAATGAAAAATCACCCGTCAGTCGTGTCTGAATTCATGCTAAAAGTTGAAGACTCTTATTTGTCTACAATTGTTATTGCTGAATTATACAACGGATTAGCTCATCTATTGACCGTAGGGAGCGTCAATAACGCACCCCACAATCTAGACTAAGTTAAATAAATATAATGGGAAGATCGTCAATATTCTCTTCAATCATTAAATCAACCCCTTCCAAAATAGCAATCAATTCATTTTCGCCACTGGTTCGTAAGAAAATAGCCGTTCCTTCTGAAAATCCTTCTGGAGGATCTGAGAATAAATAATCACCGGAATTGAGTTGAATCAAATCTTGACTGGAGTCAAAATCCACAATAATGGCATAGTCAGAAATGCCACTAATATCATTATTGCCATTATCGTAATAGGGTTTAGATTCATCCCCCAATATAAACGTATCTTCCCCAATTCCCCCCAGGAGGGTATCAATTTCCACTAACCCTGGTAAGTCTGCGGTTGGATCCACTCCCGTAATCATATCGTTGCCTTTATCGCCACTGACAAAGTCATCACTAAACCCACCCAGGAGACAGTCATCCCCCATACCGCCATAGAGAATATCTTCATTGTCGCCGCCATCGAGGGTATCATCCTGTTTACTACCAAACAGTAGATCTTTTCCGCTTCCGCCAAGAATACTATCTTGATCTTGACCGCCGTAGAGAACATCTTCATCAGCGCCGCCATCGAGGGTATCGTTGCCTTGGTTACCGTTGAGGAAGTCGTTACCACCCCCAGCAAACAGACTATCATCATCTTCACCCCCATAGAGGCTATCATTGCGATCGCCGCCGTCGAGGCTATCATCTCCTTTATCCCCAAAGAGTAAATCTGTACCGATATCCCCGAGTAGGGTATCTTCATTTAAGCCACCGAAAAGGGTCTCATTACCAATTCCTCCTTCAAGGTAGTCATCGCCTCGGTTGCCTTGCAGCAAATCATCCCCGTCTTCACCCAGTAATGTATCTTGATTTTTGCCGCCATAAATAATGTCATTTCCGCTATTACCGTTGAGGGAGTCATCCCCTTGAAACCCCAGTAAGGTATCCTCTCCCCCTAAAGCGGAAATTAAATCTTTTCCCCCACCGCCTAACAGGTTATTGTTGCCGTCATTGCCTTCAATAAAGTTATCAAAGGTGGGAAGAGTATCCGGCGTTGGTGTGGGTTCCGGCGTTGGTGTGGGTTCCGGCGTTGGTGTGGGTTCCGGCGTTGGTGTGGGTTCCGGCGTTGGTGTGGGTTCCGGCGTTGGTGTGGGTTCTGGCGTTGGTGTGGGTTCTGGTTCCGGGGTAGGAACTGGCGCAGGAACAATGGGAGGCGTAGGAACAGGTGTCGGTTCAGTCACAGGAGGCGTAGGAACCGAAATATCAGGAGGTGTAGGTTGAGGCAGGGTTTCATCTGTTGTTGTCGTATCTTCATCCTCATCCTGTCTATTACGACGAACGGGTATAGTCGGAGAGGGTGGATTTAGATCTATAATTAATTCTCTAGCTTGCTCTGTCTCGGTCGAGATTATCTTAAAACTACTCATTTGATTCACCTCACACGCAACATGTCAACACAAATTTCAACTATATCTTATTCAACCTATTTCAGTTGACGGTTAAGGAGGGGATTTAGTTCTCTGCTGGGTTCTAATATGTTTAAATGGCAACACAAACGACATCAACTCCTGTATTTTGTGATTTTTATCATCACCTTAATTGGGATAGTTTTCAACCCTGTTATTCCTGGAAAAACGGTCACTCTTTCCTCAGAAATCAGAGGGGTTTGGCTCACTAATGTAGATAGTGAAGTTTTATTTTCATCCTTGAGAACCACAGCGGTATTAAATCGATTAAAGCAGCTTCAATTTAACACCATTTATCCCACGATATGGCAAGGGGGTTATACATTATATCCCAGTTCAGTGGCTGAGGAAGTTTTTGGAGTCTCAATTGATCCGACTCCCGGATTAAAAGACCGTGATATGTTGCAAGAATTAATTGAACAAGGACATCAGAAAAAACTCACGATTATTCCTTGGTTTGAGTTTGGATTTATGGCACCTGCCGAGTCAGAATTAGTTAAAAATCATCCGGCTTGGTTAACTCAGCGTCAAGATGGTACAACCATTCATACTCAAGGCATTCATGATCGAGTTTGGCTCAATCCCTTTCATCCGGAAGTACAACAATTTATTCTGGATTTAGTCTTAGAAGTCGTTAAAAACTATGACATTGATGGCATTCAATTTGATGATCATTTTGGTTTACCCTCAGATTTTGGTTATGATGATTATACCTTAAGTTTGTATCAACAAGAAACAGGAAAATCATTTCCTCCCAGTCAATTTACAGAGACTGAATGGGTGCAATGGCGAGCGGATAAAATTAGTCAGTTTATGGCGCAAATTTTTAAATCAGTTAAAGCGATTAAACCGGATTGCATTGTTTCATTATCTCCGAATCCTTATGGATTTGCATTGTCTGCTTATTTGCAAGATTGGTTGAAGTGGCAACAAAATGGATGGATTGAAGAACTGATCATTCAAGTTTATCGCTCCGATATGGAACGTTTTATTGCAGAACTGGAACGCCCTGAACTGCAACAGGCTCAACAACAGATTCCGGTTGCCATTGGTATTCTCAGTGGTTTGAAAAATCGCTCCATATCGATTAAAATGATAGAAGATCAAGTTAAAGCAGTGAGGAAACGAGATTTTGCCGGGGTTTCCTTCTTTTTCTATGAAAGTCTTTGGAGGTGGGCGCAAGAACCCATTTACCAACGAGAAGATCAACTTCAACAATTGTTTGCTGATCCGGCTGATCGACCTTCTGTCACTGTCTTTTAAATCAAAAAATGTTACCCCTTTTTGAGGAAAAAACAAATGCTTAATTGTTGAAAATCATCATACAAAACCCTCTCAAACTGTTGTAAAATTCCCTCAAAAAAAACAAAAAACTTTCATCACAAATTGATCGACTGAGCACCGTTTTTTATACGGTTTTTTTATCATGCCCAATTGGTTGCCCTCACTCAAATTCCGTTTACTCTCTTTGTTTTTCAGCACCCTATTTTGTGTAGTATTCTTCAGCCACCCTATTGCTGCAATTTCTGCCCCACCCGCTTCAGAAATTCGGGGAGTTTGGCTGACTACTCATGATACTCAAACCGTGATCGATCACGAGAAATTACAAACAGCAATTACGCAATTAGCAGCCCTCAATTTTAATACATTGTATCCCGTCGTTTGGAATTCGGGCTATGCCCTCTATCCCAGTCCAGTGGCGCAACAAGCAGGGATTCAACCCTTTATTCGTCGAGGACTACAAGGACAAGATCCCTTAACAGATATTATCACTCAAGCCCATCAGCATGAATTATTAGTATTACCTTGGTTTGAATTTGGCTTCATGACACCGCCGACTTCAGAACTGGCCTTAAAACATCCAAACTGGCTGACTCAACAATCTAACGGCAGTTTAACAAATAATAGCGTTGCCGGAGAAGTAGCATGGTTAAATCCATTTCATCCAGAAGTACAAAAGTTGATTATTTCTTTAGTAACAGAAGTAATGCAACAATATGATGTCGATGGGATTCAATTTGATGATCACTTAAGTTTACCAGTTGAATTTGGTTATGATGCTTATACAACTAATCTTTATCGACAGCAAACGGGACAAGAACCGCCAACCAATCCCAATAACGAAACCTGGCGGCGGTGGCGGGCGGATCAACTGACGGCATTTGTGAAAAAACTTCGCCAAGCCATTAAAAAACAAAAACCCAGTGCAATTTTTTCAGTGTCTCCAAATCCTTATGAAACCGCTTATAAATCCCATCTTCAAGATTGGTTAGAGTGGGTACGCCAAGATCTAGTCGATGAACTAATTGTACAAGTATATCGCCCCAATTTATCCGTTTTTATTGAGCAAATTACTCGCCCAGAAATCAGAGAAACTCAGAGAAAAATTCCGACCGGGATTGGGATTTTATCGGGGGTAAGACATCAACCTGTTGCCATGAAATTTATTCAGGAGAAAGTACTCGCCTCTCGCCAACAGGGTTTAGGGGTTTCCTTCTTTTTTTATAGTAGTCTGTGGGAAGAGGCACCTGAACCCCCGAATGAACGACAGTTAGCGTTTCAATCGTTGTTTTCTAATCCGGCTCATCGCAGTGTGAAAAATGTTAAAAACCTAAAATAGGGCTGGCTTAATCAGTCAAAAGCCCTGACTCCCGTATAGGGGAGGTTACCTCGCACCTACCCCCTACACCGGGCTGCTAGCTTGCTGATTCCCTCAGTGATCCACAACCAATAACCACTAACCCATGACCAATAACTTTGACCAAAACGGTTCATAGTGTACCAATTCCTGATACATTTACCGAGTATCAGCAAAACAAGAGTCCATATACGTGTATGAAAGTTTTAGTAATTGGTGGTGATGGCTACTGCGGCTGGGCAACCGCCTTATATCTTTCCAACAAAGGGTATGAAGTTGCCATTCTCGATAACTTAGTACGGCGACATTGGGATCAACAGCTTTGTATTGAAACCTTAACTCCGATTGCTCCGATTCAAATTCGTCTGCAACGTTGGAAAGATCTAACGGGAAAATCCATTGGCCTTTATATCGGCGATATTAACGATTACACCTTCCTGGTTGATAGCTTACTGGAATTTGAACCCGACACGATTGTTCACTTCGGTGAACAGCGGTCTGCACCGTTTTCAATGATTGACCGAGAACACGCAGTTTTAACCCAGAGTAATAACGTTATCGGCAACTTAAATATCCTATATGCGATGCGGGAACATTTCCCCGACTGTCACTTAGTGAAGTTGGGCACAATGGGTGAGTATGGCACCCCGAATATTGATATTGAAGAAGGTTACATCACCATTGAACATAATGGCCGTAAGGATACCCTTCCTTATCCCAAACAGCCGGGAAGCTTTTATCATCTCTCCAAGGTTCACGATAGCCATAATATTCACTTTGCTTGTAAAATCTGGGGTCTGCGGGCAACCGACTTAAACCAAGGGGTGGTTTATGGGGTTCTCACCGAAGAAACCGGCATGGATGAACTGCTCATTAACCGTTTGGACTATGACGGAATTTTCGGGACAGCATTGAACCGTTTTTGTATTCAAGCCGCCATTGGCCACCCCTTAACGGTTTATGGTAAAGGGGGACAAACTCGCGCTTTCTTGGATATTCGGGATACAGTACGTTGTATGGAATTAGCGATCGCTAATCCAGCCAAACCGGGTGAATTCCGCGTCTTCAACCAATTTACAGAACTGTTTAGTGTGGGTGATTTAGCCACAATGGTGAAAAAAGCCGGAGTTGCTTTAGGGTTAGATGTGGAAATTTCACACATCGAAAATCCTCGGGTTGAACTAGAAGAACACTATTTCAATGCCAAAAATACCAATTTGTTAAGTTTAGGTTTGCAACCCCATAAATTGTCAGATTCTTTATTAGATTCTTTGCTTAACTTTGCTCAAAAGTATAAGCATCGGGTAGATAAAAATCAAATCTTACCAAAAGTTTCTTGGCGTAACCCCGGTTCCTCTAAAGAAGTTAAATAGTTACTGATACCAATTCTTGATAAAACTGCATCGAGTTGATCCCCCCAACCCCCCTTAATCAGGGGAATGGCGCAGCCCAGGGGATCTATTAAGGGGGATACGCAAACACGGCACGCTGCCCTCAGGTCAAAAGTTGCAGGATTAGAAAGAAATGCTATGAGAAACTAACCCACTGATCTTCAATATCCCCTGCTTTTGACGGGGGATATTATTCGTTATCCGTTATTGGTTCTATTATTTGTTTCCCATGTATGGGGAAATGGCAGGGAACAGTTAACAGCAGAGTGTGAAAGGGTTCTAAAACTTAGAAATGTCAAACACGTGAATAACGTAGCTATGTTATCAATTTTATCTGCATCCAACAAAAGAAGCGATCGCGGGTAATATTTCTTAGCTTCGAGTTGAAAGATGGGAAAACGAAGGAATAATAATTACGATGTTTGGTGAGGGGTTAAGCTTTGGCTCCCCTATGACAGCGAACTCTAGGATTTCCGGGTGTTTCAAGAACGGCTAGGTATGAAAAGATACAAAGTGCCCCGCCTCAGATGGAGAACAGGAGCACCTCGCCAGTTTAATATCTTTAGGGTCTTTATGAAAGCTGACCCCAATTCAAGGTTTAAAAGGGATTTATGGTTAAGGTCTTTATATAAGCTGACCTCATTTGATTCAATACATGTATTTTGCCAGGAATCCGACGGGGATCATGTATTTCGTAATATTTTCTTTATTTTCTTTTATTTACAGGTTGTGGATCTTTATCGACTTTTGTAAAGTTCTGTTACTTGGAGCCGGAGGAACGACGACTAGCTTTCTGTTCAAGGCGAAATAACCACACCATGAGGGCGACAACCCCTACTTGCAAACCCAAGTTGGGCAAGGTTGAACTCACTTCCTCACCCGCGAGGAGTTTAGCCAAAAAGATCAAAGCCCCAATAAACCCAGATGCACCGAAGGCAACATAGATAAATTGTCGCAGTCCTCGGTAGGGGGCTTGACTTTCGGCTTTGAGGCGAGCGTATTGTTCTGGAGTCAGTTTACGTTTGGACATCAGTAGATCAACGGTGACGAGAATTGAGGTAAGTATATTTTACGACCTTCACCGCAGTAACAAGATTACGGTTTGTAGAGAACCTACAATGATCCCCAAAATCCCTCCTAAGTTGACAATAGCTTGTAATTCACTTTTAACAATGCCGTTGACAGCGATTTCTAATTCTTGGGGAGAAGTCGCCATAACTCGGTCAATAATCACTTGGTCAATATTGAGAATAGGAATCGCTTGAGCCACAATATTTTCTAAGTCTCGCTCTAAATACCGTTCTAACACTAAAGCAAGTTCTTGACTGATGAGTCCAAGGGAATCATTGAGGACTTGGGAAGCCTGTAACCGTCTTAAAATCAGCATCGAAACCTGTTCCCAGTCAATGGATTGACTAATGCCTTGAATTAAGTTTAAGCCGCGCTCTTGCAGATAATGACGGATAATTTCTTGTAAGGTTTTGCGTAACTGTCGAACCGTCGAAACAGGGAGATTTTGTAACGACAGGTTTTGTAACCATTCTTGAATTCTATCCCGAATACTCAAAGCAACAATTAATTCAGCCAGACGGCGATTGGTTTCTTCCCGTTCATCTAAACAAAAGGTTCGCAGGCGAGTTAAACTGTTGCGTAATCCCAGTAAATTAGCAACCACCCAGTAAGTACCGCTGCTTTTTTCTCGAAAGCCTTCATCGATAATGGCAATATTGCGATCCGTGAGAAAATCAATTAAAACTTGTCGTAACACTTCTGGGGGAATGACCACATCAATCAGCCAATCTGCTAACTGACGAGATTGTTGATTTGTGAGTTGAAATTCTAATAAAACTTGATCAAAAATCTGATTAATTTGAGGGGCTAGAAAGTCTTCCTGCCTCGCCCAAATTCGTAAAAATCGCGGAAAAGATTCCCCCAGTAAATCTTGTAAAATGCCCGATAAAATTTTAGCCGTTTTTTGTTCGTGATCGGCTTTAAGTTGATCTAAAGCCAGTTGTAATAACCAATGAATTGCCGCTTGCATCCGTTCGAGTTGCAGCAAGCGACGGGCTAAGTTTTGCAGTTCCTCTGGAGTCAGTAATGACCCCATAATCGTATCAGAAACCCGTTTAGCCAGTCGTTCTTGATTTCGGGGAATTAAACCGGGAGTAAAGGGAAGCTGCCGTCCGCCCAAGCGAATGGCTCGATAGGGACGAAATAACATTTTGATGGCTAAATCATTAGTGAAGTAGCCGATAATTCCACCGAGAACAGGCGGTGCAATATACACCCAAAGTTGAAAGGAATTAGACACAGTCAAAAGCTGATTGACAGCATTGAAGGCCAGTAACGGGGAAATCTATGATTTCTCAATGACCAATATTCCCATCATACCCCCTGCGATCGCATAGTGGGTGGCCGCAGTAAATCCTGCCCCTTGAGCTAATGCCACTTGTTGTTGACCGTCTGGAAACCGTTCTAAACTAGGATTAATGTAGGCATATTCCTGCTTCATGCCCATTTGCTCAGCTAGGGGAACCACTAAATAATCAAGATACCATTGTTGAAACTGTCGTAAGGCTGCCGAACGGGGACGATGAAAATCAAGGATAGCAGCAACAGCTCCGGGTTTGAGGACACGATGAAGTTCTTGTAGGCTCTGGGGAATATCTACTACATTTCGCAACCCATACCCCATGGTGGCACAATCAAACGTATTCTCTGCAAAAGGCAATTTGAGCACATCCGCTTCGATCCAAGTAATTGGTGCTGTGGGTAGTGTGAACCGAGTCGGTCGAGAGGCGGCGACTGCCAGCAGTTGAGCGCTAAAATCGACCCCATACACTTGTCCAGCCTCTCCAACTTTTTGAGCCAGTAAATCAGCTAAATCACCACTACCACAACATAAATCAAGTCCTGTGTTTCCGGCTTGGGCTTGACTCCAGTTCACGGCCATCTGCTTCCAAATTCGATGTTGCCCCAAACTAAACCAGTCATTCATCTGATCGTACACTGGGGCAATGCGGTTAAAAATCGCCTGAATTTGTTCGCTTTTGCGGGTCATTTTAAACTGGCTAAAGCCAAAGCAAGGGTTTGGCTGACTAAGTTGAGGGAGTCCAAATCATCAGGATGGAGTTGACAAGGCTGCTTCCACTGTAGCGATAATATGCCAATCACCTGATCTTTGTAAATAATCGGCAGACTGAGATGTGCTTGAATGCCTGAGGCTTGATAATGTTCAACTTGGGATAAATTTTGCTCTCGACTCACATTAACGGCGGCTTGTAGGCTTTGAGCGGCTATCGCTTCAGCCACTAACGGATCATCTGCCAACCCGTTCTCGGCGCTACCATCATAACTATAAATTCCTGACAAGGCTGTGAGGGCTTTATCCTCAACCCCTTGGAGAATACAAATATCCGCTTCAAAGTAGCGACCAATGGTTTCACTCAGCGGCGCTAAACTCTCTTCTAGGGTGTTAGCGGCTTGAGCAAACTGTAAAACTTGACACAAAAGCTGAGCTTGTTTGTGAGCGCGTTGGAGTTCTTCCGTGCGTTGATTAAGCAGTTCATAAGTTTCCGCAGCTCTTTGGACTACGCTTTTCAGCTCATTAGGATCCCAAGGTTTGGTAATATACTTATAGACCTGTCCCGAGTTAATCGCCTCCACTAAATCTTCAATATCTGTAAATCCCGTTAGAATAATTCTCACCGTATTGGGAAACTCAGGAACCGTTTTACTGAGAAACTCAGTTCCTTTCATCTCTGGCATCCGTTGATCTGAGATAATCACAGCCACTTCCCCTTCAGCCTTAAGGACATCTAAAGCTTGAATCCCACTGTCTGCCTTGAATACATTAAAGTTCCGACGAAATGTACGATAGAGCAGATCCAGATTATCTGGCTCATCATCGACAACGAGCATCTTCGGCTTTTTCGGACGATTCAGTGTCATGAGCTGTTGCTTAATTTCTGCTAGTTCTGAATTTCCACTGTCCATTGGATAGCGAATACAATAATCTTTCCATTTATACTATTCAAGTCTATCCCAACTTGAAGAGAGAGTTGTCATTTAGTCATTTGTTATTCGTAGGCAACAGGCAACAGGCAACAGGCAACAGGGTGTAAGAATTTAACTTCTGACTTCTGACTTCACACTTCTGACTTCACACTTCTGACTTCGTTACCCCCCGCTCCCCTTCTCTTCATATGGATCAGGCTGACGGGGTTCAAATACAGGGCAATAACCATCCAAGGGAACTTTAAAACTATACAGGGCAGAGATGGGGTTCCAACAACGTTGACCTCGATAGTAGTGACAATTACCACAGCATTCTACCTCAGGGGGAATGGTGCGATCGCTGCTTTGTAGCAGAAATTCCCGTTGAGAAATCCCCCGTAATACCAGTTCTTCCCCTTGCCAGCGGGCTTCTACTAATCCTGTATCGGCAAAGGAGAGCCAGCGGGGATCACTAGTGAGGGCATGGGGAAGAGCAATCTGAACATGACTCACCAGTTCTGTAAGTTCTCCTTCATAGTGAGATTCAGCAATTGCAGATTGCAAAAAGGTTTCCCCAACGGGTAATTCTACCTGAGTCCCAGCAGAAGGGCAATGGAGTTGATAACGGTTGCGTAACTCATCTAGGTTTGTGAGATCCGCTAAATAGGTAGGGGAACCATGAACCCAGATAATATGTTGGGGTCGTAAATTATGAATTAACTGAGTGGTTCCTGCGCCATCACAATGTTCCGGTAAAAAATAGGTTTCCACCCCCGCAAATTGAGCTTCTAGAGCGGGTGGAATCTGCCAACGAGTCCCCGGTCGTTCTTGTAAAAATACCACCCAAGAACGCCCTGGAATTAAAGCGTAATCCAGCATATCAATGTTATCTTCCGTAATTAAAATGCAGGGAGAGGCAGGTATTTGAGCTAAATAGTCAAACTGAAAGCGACGGACTCTGGGACGAATCCGATCATCCCAAAATAGGGGTTGATGTTGGGCAAAATTCTGGACACTTGACGGAAAGTGAGACAATAAACCTAAATAAATATCGCACCCTGTTGCCACCGCCCCATCCACCCAAATATCGAGATCTCGCCCTGTAAAATAGTGGTGACTACGGAGCAACATTAATAATTCTTGGCCCAGTCCCAGAGCCGGAGTGGGTAATAAAATAGAACGACCTTCTGCGATCGCTTGATAGAGGCGTTCAGCCAGTTGATTTTCTAGTTGACGGCGATTGGGGTAACGAGCCGTTCCGTATGTTCCTTCTATGATCAGGACATCTGGCTTCAGTCCCCGTAACTCTCCTAGGGGAAATCCTTCCACCAGTCTAGAATTAGACAGAAAGAAATCCCCGGTGTAAAACAGTTTATACTCTCGATCTGGGGTTGTATATCGCAGTAAAATAGCGGCAGCTCCCGGCAAATGACCAGCCGGAAAGAGAGTGACGGTTAGCTCCGGTGCAAGTTCAACTTCTGATTTCCAGGGAATGGACTGACTAAACACGGGAACAGGAGCTTCATCCTCATCCAGCCAGTTGAGGGGCAACAGTTGATTCGTCACCTCACTACCATAAATGGGTAGATTGGGAAACGCTTGATGCAGTGCTAACAGCCCTCGGGCATGGTCAGCATGGGCATGACTACAAAATACCCAGTCAGCCGGTAAGGGTTGATTCAGCTCGTGTAACAGAGGGGAGATGTCCTCGATACCGCAATCTAATAAGATGCGATAATTTCCCATCCGCACTAACAGACAAACACCATCGTCTGTATGGCCTACACTATAAGGAAAACATTCCAGATCAGTCACAGGAGTTTAATAATCTGAGAAATTAGATTAGATTTTATCTGGATTCTGAAATGTTTCTAACAAAATGTTAAAAACTGTTTCATAACTGCTATTGAATGCTAAAAATCTTAAGATAAGCCATGTCTATTGCTCAATTTCAAACCTTTTTTGATCATTGCGTTGGAACCTGGGTCACGGAACGTACCTATCACTACTTACGACACCAGGAGGTAGAGCGTTCCCACACTGAATTTATCATTCATCCGGTTTCCTCAGAGATTAAAGCCCAGGTATTAGCCGATAACCAAATGTCAACCGATCAAGATTTAACCCATTTACCCGGTTATCAACTTGCCTTTCAAACCGTTTCTGAAACCGGAGAACGGGTGTCTCAGCAGCTTAACTTGTTGTTTGTACCACGAAACCTTGCCGACTCTACGATTGAAGGGGATTATCTCAGAGATCGGGCTTATGAAGAGGATAAACCGATGGTGTCTCATTTTCGCTATCATATTCCCACCCGAGAACTGTTAATGACCACTCATTATACGCGGGTGGTTTCGGTAGACTCCATTCAGATGATCAATCCTCAGTTACGAATTCGCAAGATTTTAAACTATCAACGTCCTCCTGAAAATCAACCTTTAGAACAGGTGGTTTTAGCTGGGTTTGGCGTTGAACAAAAACAGAGTTAATCTCTATTGCCCCGCGTCTTTAGACCGGGGTGAGGCTTATTAATTTTTTCCTAATGTCTCCGAGAGATAGTTGGCTGTGGCTTCCACCAACGTGATGGCATTTTCATACATCATCCGAGTTGGCCCCAACATTCCCACGCTGCCTACTGGAACTGTATCTCGACGGTAAGGGGCACAGATCAATGTACAGCTTTGAATGGGTTCGAGGGGGTTTTCTGTACCAATGCGAATATTAACTGTTTGTTCTTCCCTGGGAAGCTGTACAATCAGGGGCCAGAGAGATTCTTGTTCATCTTCGAGTAAATGGATCAACGTCTGGACTTGTTGCAGTTGAGAAAATTCGGGCTGACGCAACACTTCAGAAATGCCACTAAATTGAATCTGAGTATATTCTGGTATTTGATGGCGACGACTAAAGCTGGTGAGTAGTTCCCTCAAAAAGTCTGCATAGCGTTCAAATTCTCGATCTAAGGCTTGCCAGTCGAGGGTGGCTAACTCTGTAAGCGATCGCCCCCGCAGATGATGGTTGAGGAAATTCGATAACAGTTGTAATTCTTGTTGAATCAGTTCTTCGTCTTCCGGTAAGGGTAAACTATTCCCAGTCAATTGGTCAACGGTATCGGCTTGAGGCGACAATTGCATCACCGTAGACTGAGTTTGATACCCATCTGTCACCACCACTAACATGACGGTTTTAGAATCAATTAGAACCAGTTGTAAATGCCGCAAACAGTCTGTTGTGGTTTGGGGCATAGTAATTAGGGTAATATATCCACTTAAGCTGGATAGGATTTGAGCAGCCCCTTTTAAAATGGTTTCCACACTGCATCGTTGATGATCGAGTTGTTTGCGCAACAGTTGAGTCACCTTTTGTGCTAGCGGCTCAACTGGTGAAATCAATTGATCAACATAGATCCGGTAACCAAAGTCTGAGGGCACTCGTCCAGCGGAAGTATGGGGTTGATACAAGAGTCCGGCTTTTTCTAAGCGTCCCATCCCATTGCGGATGGTTGCTGGACTGACATTTAAATCATACTCTTTTGCCAGGACTTTAGATCCCACGGGTTCAGCCGTAGCAATATAATGACGGACAGTCGCCCACAGAATATGCTGTTGTCGCTCTGTTAATTTAACTTGTACAGACATTCGATCTTAAACAGGTTTTACTAAACTCATATACGATTCTTTAACGCTGCGCTGCCCTTCAATCTGGAAATCCAGTTGGTTTTTACTGATTAAGATAGCAGATTTCTCTGATTTTAGCCTCCGGTTTAGGGGAATCATCGTAGCCAAAACCACTAAAATTGATTTTCGACGACAACCCTCCTCGGGTCGATCTCGATGTTTGTTTTCAACTCATGCAACCTGTGTCATTTGAGAACTTTGTTTTTTGGGAAGAATGATCTGAAACTCTGTTCCCTTCCCGAGTTGAGATTGACATTGAAGAGAACCATGGTGTTTTTGTTCAATGATTTGGCGACTAATTGCTAGTCCTAAACCGGTTCCTACATTCACTGGTTTTGTGGTAAAAAAACTTTCAAAAATTTTCTGTTGATTCTCAGCAGAAATTCCAGGCCCATTATCGGCTAATCGAATTGCAATTTTTTCAGAATCGAGCGTTTCGGTTATAATGGTAATCGTTGGATTAGCGATTTTTTGTTCAATTAAGGCATCAATAGCATTATTGATTAGGTTAATAAAAACTTGTGATAGAGAGCTAAAATAGCCTTCTATGAAAGGAATTTCTCCGTATATCTTTTGTACTTCAATCCCTTGTTTGAGTCTACTTTTTAAAATCAAAATTGAACTTTCTAAGCAGTCATGAATATCAATAATTTTAGGGCGTGATTCATCTAAGCGTGAAAAGTTTTTTAAGCTTGTTGCAATATCTTGTGTCCGTTCGGCACTGACTTGAATCGCTTGTAAAAGTTTGGGTAAATCTTCTTCAATATAGTCTAATTCAATCCCTTCTATTTTTTCAGTGATTATTTCAGTGGGGTGAGTGATTTCTTGTTGATAAGTATGAATCAGTTCTAGTAAATTGTCGGTATATTCTATCAGGTAGCTAATATTACCAGAAATACAACTCACAGGATTATTAATCTCATGGGCAATACCCGCTACCATTTGCCCTAAACTAGAAAGTTTTTCATTCTGAATAAGCTGAGCCTGAGCCGATTTTTCCTGCTCTTCCAATAAATAATTGACTTGGGTAATTAAATGGTTAAAGGATTGTGTTAAATAACCAATTTCATCTTGACTTTTGACTGGAAGTTGTATGTTGAAATTGGAATATTGAGTCACTTCCTGAGTAAACAGAGTTAAATCTTGAATGGGAATAGAAATTTTTCTAATGATATATTTTGACAAAAATACAGCAATTAATACAGACATAAAAATGCTAGAAAAAATAATCATATTATGAATAAATTGTACTTTGTTCAAGATTTCTTCTGTTTCTTTTGCTTCTAAAGCTAAAACCTGGTTGAGTTTAGATAAAGTTTCTGAAAAATTTTCTGATTCATCATGAAAACGATGTAATTTGAGGCTAATTTTTTTTTGAATTTCTTGAGATTCCCTGGTGGTAATACTTTCTATATCAAGATTTTCAATAATCTGATTAAAGCTTTCAAGGTAAGGAAGTAAATCATCTTTATACTCTTTTTTTAAGATATTAATCAATTCAAATTCATCATCTCTTTCATTGGATTTACCCTGTTTATACGACTCATTAAATTTTAGCCAAGATTGATTAAAAATAGATTCATGCAATTTAAAATCTTGATATTCATCTTGAAATTGTTCAGGATATTGCAGAGATACTGCAATCGCGTGTTGATGTATCATCACACGCATAAAATTAACTTTTAAATCAGAGACCAGTTGGAGTTCTTCTAGAATGTCTTCTGTCAGTTTTTGAATATGATTTTCATATTGATTACTCATAAGAATTCCAGCCGTCGCTCCCCCTAGGGTAATTCCCAGGGATAAAATATATCCAATGGCAATTTTAGAGCCAACTGAAAGCTGATTTAGCCAAGACTGTATTCTCTTTGTTCTCCACTGTAAAAAATTCGATGTTAATGTTAAAGAGCGTTCAGATTTCATCACGATTACCCTAAAATGAAAATAGATTAACTCAAATACTCAGCGGAATTATAATGAGGTTTCATATCGTGTCCGTTGAATTAATCCCGATTAAAAATTATAAATTTGGGTAGAGACGTTAAGGAAAATGTTTGGCGTTAGCCAACCCGTCAAGACAGCCAACTTTCCGTAAATTTAACGTCTCTACATGATAACGAATCATCCGGACATGATATTATAGCTATCCATAGTATTCCCTAGACTGAAGTTAATTCCAGCAGGTCATAAAATGTTTCCCAATTCATCATAGAAGATAGGGAATTGGAGACAAGGAAGAGGGAGTCAAAAGCTGATAGAGAGGCAGAGGGTCAAAGCCGAGATCTGAAGCAGTAGAGTATTTGATGTTATAACACTTCCAGGAACAAAGACAAGAATCACCTAGCTTGAGGACAATTTTAAGTTTTAACAATTTTATGATTTATTGAGATCAAGAATAAGAGGAAACTTTTAAAAATAGGCTTTTTCATCCCCTCAACCCTGACGTGCAGCGCTATAACTGATGGAGAGGGTATGGCACAGCGTTCATGAGTCCGCTAGTTAGGCACGGATACCAACAGTTAAATAAAATCTAAGGGGTTCAGTCCTTAAGATTTGTTTTCAACGGAGAGGGTGGGATTCGAACCCACGAGAAGCCCATAAGACCTCTAACAGATTTCGAGTCTGCCGCATTCAACCAAGCTCTGCCACCTCTCCATCACTTAAATCGGGTAATGATATTTAAGATTCAACTCCCAATTATATCAGAGAAAAGAACCATCTGTTTCATCCGAACTGAGGCTAGTGGCAAAGCCTTCACTCGGTGTCCATGTGAGTGTCCCATCTCGCCCAATCCAAAACACCTGGGCTTGTTGTTGATAGAGTTGTTCAATGGTACTGGGATCAACAGTATCAGAGGAAGCGATCGCCACTGAGGGCCGTAATAATTGTAAGACTCTTTGATCCAGACGTTTTCCAGACCACCACAACACATGAATTGGGCTTAAGCCTTGTTTCTTAATCAAATCTTCTTGTTCCTCTAAAGAGAGATCTCCAAACAACATCCAGGTGTGTTCTCGAATTTGAAATTGAAAAATAGGCGTTTCAGCATCAATCAATTCCACTTGAGTTGAAGCCAATTGTACTGGATTTTCCACCTGTAAGGGCAGATAAATCCCTTTTTGCTGTTCTAAAGCTTCCTGAATTGCCTGATTACTGACTTCATAGGTCTTTTTTGAGGCGGGATTGTCATAAAATATCCTGACAGGCATTTTTTCTAAAATGGTTTGCCAGCCAATACTTAATCCCAAGCGGGAATGGGTGGCAACAGACCAATCAATGTGATTAATGCCTTGTTGTTGTAAAAAAGGTAAAACCGTATAACGGGCTGTATTTTGACCGCCACTATTAACCAGGGTAGTTTGTCCTTGATCTTCAATCAGTAAAATTGGTTCTCCCGGCGTATCTAACACCGTCACTTGAAAGCGAGAATATTTACTGTATCCCGCCGGAACCGCAATCAGTAAAAATGCTACCACAATCGCCATCGGAACCGGACGCAGAAACTGACGAGTCCAGAGGGTTGGGGAAGCCAAAGACCCATCCTGTTGACGGTGATAGAGCGCCATTCCAGCCCAAACCATACAATAGAGGGTATATAAAGCAATTAATTGCACGTCAGACACTGCACCCACGGTCATCGAATTACCCGGCAGTTGGGCAAATCCTTGAACAATGTTGATTAAACCTTGCAGTGGATAATATAAAAAGCCTGCGATGAAACTACCAACCTGGGGAAAAATCAACGCCACGGCGGCACTGACCATCCCTCCCAAAGTATTGATCACCACAAACGGAACCGTCAGGATATTAACCAGAATACTGTAGGGAGAAACCACCTTAAATGTGTACAGTTGCAGGGGTAACGTCCAAACGGCAGCGGCAACGGGAACCGCTATTAGGGTGGCAAGGGTGGGGGGGAGTCCCTTTAAGCGGTTGACAATCGCAGGGGCAGTCACTAATAACCCCAAAGTCGCGAGGAAACTAAATTGAAATCCTAAATCCCATATCCATTGAGGATTCCACAATAACAGCAAAATCCCTACGGCAAATAAGACATTTAGGGATTTGACCTGACGCTGAAACGCTAAACCCATTAAAGCAGCCCCTCCCATCAAAGCCGCCCGCAGTACCGAAGCCGACCCTCCCGTTAATCCCACATATCCCAGCAGGGTCAAGAACCCTACACTCAATCGAGTTTGGGAAGACAATTGACGAGTGAGGGTGAGGACAGTCCCTAATAACAGAGAGACATGAAATCCTGAAGCCGCTAACACGTGGGCTAACCCCACCTGCACAAAGGCATCCCGGATATCATAAGGTAAATCAATAGCACGACGACCCAACACCATGGCACTCAACAGGGAACCTTCCGGAACCCCCAGCTTGCCCACAATTGCCCGTAAAATCCGTTGTTGTAGCGTCACCCATCCCCAAGAGGGATTCTCCAAGGGTTGAATTGGGGTCAGATAGCGGCCTCTTAGCCCTGCATAAGCCCCTTGACGGGCTAAATAGGCTTTGAAGTCAAACGCTCCAGGATTTGAGGGAGGTTGGGGTTGATATAGGCTACCGGTGATAGCAATATCTGCCCCTGGATACAGTCCCGTGGCTTGCAGTAAAGGCACGGTCACATAGAGTTTGCCTGTGACATCTTGACTGACTTCGACCGGTTTATCATTGCCAGCAATTTCGCTAACATGGTAGGGATTTAACCAAAATTGGCCCCGTCCTGAGCGCGTCACCCGAGGGGAACTGGTGACTTTTCCCCGAACCGTCATCAGTAAATCTTGGGTGTTGCCCCCTTGGGAAATCAGCTGACTAATATCTGTTGTGGCAGGCTGGGGGGTGCGTACATTCAGATAAAAGCTGGCAATCACTGCAATTAAGCCAGCCATCAGCCAAACTGTTTCTGGGACTTTGGGAAGAAAACGGCTCAGTTTGAGTAATCTCTGAGACATCCCTGGTGACTGAGGAGGTGGGAGGGTGGGGATCTCTTCATCCTCATCCCCGACTATTGGGGGAACCGTTTGTTGTTGGTATTCCAGATTGAATAGGGTTTGAGATTTCCGCAGCTTACGGATGCAAGCTTGCCAACACAGGGTGGCGATCGCTAAAATTAAAGCCACCAGAAGCACACCGGAGCGACCCCAACTATAGGCACTCAGCAGTAATCCCAGAATGTAAGCTATTCCATAAATATAGGCTGCCGTTTGATTCATGACTCATCCGAATCTGTGGGGCAGAACCCAATTAAATCGAGAAGCCCAATTTTAAACCTAACACCAAATGAATCAGCATCAGCCCTAAAGCAATGCTGCCAACATAAGCATGAGCAGTACGGAATGCAGCTTTATCACCGCCAAATCCGCTGAGGGAAATTAAACCATTGAGGCCTAGCAACCCGAGTAACACCGTCCCCGTCCAAAAATGAGGGCTTTCTAAAATGGGCTGCCGTTGCATCACTAGAGACAATAGTCCACCAGTATATCCCAAGGCAAGAAACAAAAACATCCAAGGGGCAAGTTTGCGATGAGCAGAACGGTTCGTTAAGGCGGCTTTTTCATCATCTGTCAGTCGCCCTTTCCATCCAGAATATCCCACAAAACTTCCCATCACAAAAATCACAATCCCCATCATCACCGGATGTCCCCAGTGGGTAATGGGTTCAGGAATTCCCATACTGCGAAATTGACTGGCAATCGGTTCTAACAATTCACTCAGATTCATGACCGGGTGTTCTCTACTCTCAAAATAATTAAAGTCATTAACGTCATATATCGTTACATATATTGGGCATTTGTCATTGGTTATTTGTTATTTGAGGGAACAGGGTGTGGGGTGTTGGGGGTTGGGGGTTGGGTGTAGGCAACAGGCAATCGGCAATCAGCAATCGGGTATCAGGATTTAAATGCATGACTTCTGACTCGGAGTACGGGCGCATGGCAATGCGCCCCTACCTGACTTCCTATTTCTCCATCTCCTGAAGATAGGCTGCTGAACCGAGTTGTTCTAAACGCTGCTGTTTTTCCAGGACAGCCTCGGTTAAACTATTGCGATAAGCTTGCACCTGCTGCAACAGTTCTGGGTCATGAGTCGCTAAAATTTGCACCGCTAATAACCCAGCATTTTTAGCATTTCCAATCGCAACAGTTGCGACGGGAATTCCTCCCGGCATTTGCACAATCGAATATAAAGAATCGACTCCCTGAAGATGACGAGTGGCAACAGGAACCCCAATCACCGGTAAGGGGGTCAGTGCCGCTACCATCCCTGGTAAGTGGGCAGCCCCCCCCGCCCCGGCAATAATGACTTTCACGCCCCGTTGATGAGCCGTTTGGGCATAATCAACCATCCGTTCAGGGGTGCGATGGGCAGAAACGATCGCGACTTCATGAGAAATGTTAAAGTCTTGGCAGATAGCGATCGCTGAGCGCATCGTGGGTAAGTCGGAATCACTGCCCATGATAATCCCCACTTGGGGGGATGAAGTTTTAGAAGAATTAACGGTTGAATTCAAGGTTATACAAGGTTAATGAAACAAGCCACTATACAGACTACATCTGATCCTGTCTCTGTCGATCTAATCAATGTGAGAATACCGGGTTACAAGGGTTTACAACGGCTTCAGATTCGTCAGAATGTTATTGTTGAGATTCAACCGATTATTGATAAGAGAAAAGAATCCCAGGTAGAAGTCCAACAGCTTGATCTCAATGGAGATTGGATTTCTTTAGGGGGAATTGATTTACAAATTAATGGGGCGCTGGGTATCGCTTTTCCCGATTTAACCAACGCAGATACTGAAACGTTACAGGAAATATGCCGCTATCTTTGGCAACAGGGCATTGATGGCTTTTTACCCACAATTGTGACCACAACGGTTGAAAAGATCCAGCGATCGCTCTCCACTATCGCTCAATATTGTCATCAAACCCAGCATCATTCAGAACACTTGGCTCAAATTCTGGGGGTTCATCTCGAAGGTCCTTTTCTCAACCCCGTTAAACGGGGCGCTCATCCGCAAAACTGTTTAATACCATTAACATTAGAAAATGTCAAGCAAGTATTGGGAGAATTTACTCCTTATGTTAAAGTGATCACCCTTGCCCCAGAATTAGATACAACCGGGGAAGTGATTCCCTATCTCCGTCAACAAGGAATTACGGTGAGTTTAGGTCATTCTCTCGCAACATCTGCTGAAGCTCAACAAGCTTTTCAACAAGGGGCAACGATGGTGACTCATGCCTTTAATGCCATGCCGGGTCTGCATCACCGAGAACCGGGGTTGTTAGGGGCTGCGCTAGTTCATCATCAAGTGTATTGTGGCTTAATTGCCGATGGTCAACACGTTTGCCCTACGATGATGGAGATTATTTTAAAAGCCGCGCCAACAGGAATTTTCTTAGTCAGTGATGCCTTAGCACCGTTAGGTTTAGCGGATGGGGTTTATCCTTGGGATCAACGACAAATTGAAGTCAAGCAGGGAACTGCCCGACTGTTGGATGGAACTTTAGCGGGAACCACATTCCCTTTACTAACAGGCGTTCAAAATCTAGTGAAATGGGGAATCTGTTCAGTCGAACAAGCAATTGCTTTGGCAACGGATATGCCTCGAATGGCAATTGGACTCCCCGGTTGGGTTGGTCAACCTGCAACTCAATTATTGCACTGGCAGGTGACTGCTAGCGCTCAGTCTAATCAGCCTCACCTCAGTTGGCAGCGGTTATCTGTGCAAGCTCAACTGTAAAAACACGAATCGCAATCATGAAGCAGTGCTTAGTGACTAATTAATTGGACATGATATTACCCGAGAGGAGCATTAGTATGCCCATTTCTTGACTTTTTAAATTAAGCTTTTCGGGTAAATATGAGTCCAGTTATACTTCATTTTTACTCAAAATCGAGACTTGAAACAAGCGTTATATTATAGTATTTATTGTACTTAAAAGTTAGAAACAAACTATATAAACCTTTGACTTGTTTTACAAAAATATTTTCAGAATTTACAAAAGCTTGAAGAACAACTCGGATTAAGGTGATAGATTAAAAATACAGAAAAACGCAATGTATTTCTCCTTGTCTTTCTAATTAATCCAAAATGAAAAATCAACTAGACACTCAAGACTTTGATCGTCTTTGCTCTTTATTAACTGCATTAAATCTTTCCACAGAACTATTAGAGATTGAAGGATTAAATGCTTCTCAACAGGAACACTTACAAATTCTGCGACAAATTATTTTTCAGATTAACCGACTGTTCAATCTCCTTGACTAATCCCCTGTTCATTCTTGGCTCAGCTTGACAGGAGTATCACAAGATACTGGAAGAATTAGCAACAATATTGTAAATTATTGTATGGGATTTTTACAATAAATTCCTTTGAGTTGACAAGCCAACCTTTCTATGTTGTGCGCTTCACTCCTGTAGTGCCAAGGAAACTATCCCCATGTCAGATCGCTCAAAATGGAGATCTCAAGGGAATAATGTTGAATATTTTAATGATTTGTGGGCGAAAATAGTGCTCATCTTAGATCATGCAAGTTTCCACAAAAGAAAAGATATTTTAGATAAAATTGAAGCAGAAATGCCCAATTTTATTCTAGAATTTTTACCGGCTTATAGTCCAGACTATAAATAGATTATTTGAATCAGTGGAACAACTAGACGAGTTGTTACATAAGTTGTTAAATCAAGAATGTCTCATTATTAAATGGGATCGCAAAATTAAAAATAAAGGCAATGCTGTTATGTTTGAGTAAGCTGCGTAGCAGCTTACTACCAATCCCAATGTTGCAGAAAGGATATGATTCATTGGGAGTAAGGTTTGTTAATTGTCCTCACTGCCAAAAACAGCATAATAAAGATATTAATGCTGCAATAAATATTAGAAATGAAGGATTGCGACTTGTGGTGAGCCAGTACGGTCTTGGGGAAACCCCAAGTGAATTAACTGGCGAACTCGTAAGAGCGTTAGGAACTAGCGCTTCTGCCCTTGGAGGGTATGTCAGACCACAGTCTTCGGGACGTAAAAAATCTATGAATACAGAGGAAATCCCCAATAAATTGGGAAGCCTACACTGTACCGCCAGGTCAGTGTAGGTAGTTCACATCATCATTCTGAGGAGACCTTGCTGACCCAATAAAACTTCCCGCAAAAAGCTAAAAATACCAACCCAAATAATGGGAGTAATGTCTACTCCGCCAATGGGAGGAACAATTTTACGGGTGATCACCAGAAAAGGTTCAGTCGGTGCAATAATAATGTTAAACGGAAATCGAGTCGAATCAGCCTGGGGATACCAGGTGAGGACAATCCGGAAGATGAATAGCAGGGTGATGGCAGCCAGGAGCAGCCCTAAACTCCAGCTGACAATCGTTAAAGTGGTCATGGCTCAAGGAAGAAACTGTTAAATTTTATAACTTTGTTCCTCATTTTAACGGTTTCCTCAGGTTTTCTACAAAACTTTATGAGAGGACTTCTCAAGATTGTGACATATTGTTAAAATTGGGTCTAAAGAAATTGTTGTTATAAAGGACTAAAATTGTATGACACCTTCGTTGGCGAATTTTTTCTATAGCCTCTTAGCCGGCGCTCTGATTGTGGTGATTCCCATTACCGTTGCCTTGATCTTTATTAGTCAGAAGGATAAAATCACTCGTCGTTCATAACGTTCAAGGATTTTAATATCTCTGAGAAGATAAACCATGAAGGGGGTTAGGGTTTAAGGTCTAGCGTTTGAGAATCATCAAAAACGCTCAACACTTTCAAGCCTAGTCCTCTTCAGTTATCATAAGGAGGCACAAGCCGATGGGGATGATTCCGGCATCCCTTGATACCCATTAATCCAGGCTAAAGTAGAGAGTGTAGAAACAACTCGTTAAAATCAATGTAGCTATAGGAAATGTCGTTATGGTCAATTTAGGTTTAAATTTTAGTAGCTTACTCGGTATTATTTTAGCCATTGCGGGTGCTGGACTCTACTTTCTCCGCTCTTGGAAGCCCAAGCTAGCCCGAGATCACGATATCTTTTTTGCAGCCGTGGGATTACTTTGCGGTGGGATTCTCTTATTTCAGGGATGGCGGCTTGACCCCATTTTAGCTTTCGGTCAATTCATGTTAACGGGTTCAGCCATTTTCTTTGCCGTTGAGAGTATTCGTCTACGGGCTGTGAGTACCACCAAAGCCAGGGAACGAGCACCGATTGTGGATGATGAGCGCTACGTCAGTGATGTCTATAGAGTCGATGCTGAACTTGATGAGTTAGAAGCAAGGGACGAATACACCCCGATGGCGCGTCAAATTCGAGGCAGTCGAGACAGTCGTCCCAGTCGCGCAGAACTTTATTATGATGAAGAGGTGAGTCGCCGTCGTCCTCCCTCATCCAGTCGCAGCAGCAATCGCAGTATTTTAGATCAACCCAATCCTACAGAACGGCCGCGCAAGCGTCGTCCTGCTCGTCCGCCTCAGGATGATTGGGAAACGCCCTCAGTTCGAGATGAACGAGACTATGCTTCTCGCAGTCGCAACCGCCGCCCCAGTTCGTCAGAATCTTGGGAGTCAGAACAGTGGGAAACGGGAGAGGTGGATGCCCCGAGAGAACCTAAACCCAGACGTACTCGTCCTTCCGAAGATGCCGCTTATCGGAATAATCGGGTTGAACCCATTGATGAACCGCCTGAAACGAATCGGAGTCGAGGTCGTTCATCGGATTACACAGATTATCGACCGGTAGAAGAATCAGACAATCGGTTTGACCGTCCCTATGATTTAGGTTAATTCTTTCGCCCTTTGTAGAGACGTTACATGTAACGTCTCTACCATTTTTGGGATATATCTATTGCTGAATTAAGCCTAGGCTTCAATCCGAGAAATGGCTTCTTCGGCTGATAAATTCCCGTAAATCAATGACATGATCCCTGGCAGGTATTTATCCATTGTTGCCACATTTGTATAAACCAAATGCTTGACTAAGGTTGGAGTCAACCGATCTCCTTCCACATCAATACTGGTTTTATAACGAATTTCCCCATCATAAAAATTCATTTCAAAATTACCAATAATTGCCCCATAATTTAACATGGTAATTAAAGCGGCAACATTGTAACGTTTATGATGGGGAACCTTCACCGGAAAAATTGAATATACTGTTAGCTGACGCTCTTCTTCTCGAACCACGGCATAACAATCAAAACGACCATTTTGTCCTTCAATTCCGAGAGCAATAACTCGTCTATATTCAATCTCTTTATAAACCCAACCATCGATTTCTAAAAAATCAAGAAGAACATCAAATAGGGGTTTATCAGATGGATAATCATTCACGATTAATTCAGGATTATGCTCAGAAACAACCATAATTCAACTAACTCCTTGTTATCAAATTGTTTTAATTTAAAAATTATGTCCTTTGATTTTCTGGCTCGAACGTATTATAGGGCATTTTATTTGATTTTTCTTCAATATAGGCTAAGTTGGTGATCTCATAATAAACAGAGCCATAACCAACCTGACTATAAGTGAGTCGGTTTCTTTTCTCAACGACCTCATCTTCTAGGGATTTACGACTGCCAGCAAACAGTTTATCCCCTTTTTCAAATCGCCGTTGGTTATCCTGAATTTTGGCTTGAATCTGCTCTATATTAAGTCCCTGTGCAATTAAACTGAAACACTGTTCAATCACCTGACGGATAGCACTTCGTTTTTTGGAAGTATACTCAAACATTTCTTGATTTTGATCCCCTTGCAGCAATTGCAAGTGATAACAGCCACTAGGATTGGATTGGGGATACCATCCTAACTGAATCTGATACCCATCTGGATCAATTTCCCAGTGATTGTCTTGGAATTTTAGTGGCTGAATTGATAGTAAATGTTCATTGTAATAGTCATGATTCACAATCCAACCATTTTGAATCACAGGGTCTTCATCACCAAATGTATTATGGATAACTGCCCAGCCACTCGGAATATTCAGAGGAACAAGTTTTGGAGACATAAAGGATAACTTTGAGAATTAAGATGAATCGCAGCCAGTGCGTGAATTAAATTAAAGTGTAAGATCCCAACAGCCTGAGATTAATCTGCCGATCATTTTGATAAATTCTCCCCTATCAATAACACGTTTTTCTCAGGCTCGCAAGAACAATAATAGGATTTCATGCTTCTGGAGAATTGACCTGAGCATGACGCTTGAGGTCGTCAAGGGTAACCACTTCCAGCGCTTTTTCGTGAGTGGCGGATAAAATCACAGGGGGGGCAACCCCAGCTTCTAACGCTTCTTGCCAACGCGCCGCACATAAACACCAGCGATCGCCCGGTTTTAAGCCCGGAAACTGATATTCTGGAACAGGAGTACTCAGATCGTTGCCCTGGACTTTTGTAAAGGTGAGGAATGTTTCAGTCATCTCAGCACAAATGACATGAGAACCGAAGTCCATCGGGCCAGTATTACAAAACCCATCCCGGTAAAATCCGGTTCTGGGGGAAGAGCAGCAATGGTCTAGGGGTTGGCCTAGTACATTTTTAGCAGTCGTCATTAGGGTTGTCTCAATCTCAACAAGCTCAAGTGTAATCAGGATCATCAATACCCATGATCCACTTGTAAATCATGGTAACAGAGAGATGGGAAGGCAGAAGTCAGAAGCGGTGCGACCCCGCGTCGGCAAAAGACGCAATGGTTACGAAGTTTGCCGCAGGCTTACGCGCACGCCTGAGAGTCAGAAGTCAGAAGTCAGCTATGCTGGAGGCAGCTATGCTGGAGGCAACAGGGAATTTTAGATTTCTCCTCATCTTCCTTGTCTCCCTACTCCCTACCCCCTGTTCTCCGTTCCCCGTCCCCTCGAATCACTCCTGTAGGCTCAATAATTTGGTAGCATGAAATTTATAAATTGCTATGGTTGCATAACGACTGAAAGCAAAGACACTATCAGCAATTATTAAAACCCTCAATCCTTGACTCCGAGGTGCTGAAGAACAACGACAGCGGAGTAGTCAATCCAGAAGCCTGTTTGTTCGCCCGGTCTAATTCTTCGTTAATCTATAATCCTGGAAACTTGTAATGAAACTCAGCGAAGTGCTGGCACGGCTTTTTCCCCAACGGACAAACAGTCGTGAAGCTGTTAAAAACCGCCTTAAATTAGTTTTAGCCCATGACCGGGCTGATTTAAGTCCAGAATTGGTTGAGGCGATGCGAAAAGAAATCCTCGAAGTCGTCTCCCGTTATGTTGAAATTGACCCGAATGATTTTGAGTTTGGCTTAGAAAGCGATCAACGGGCTACTGCTTTGATTGCCAATTTACCAATTCGACGAGTTAAACAGATTCGTAATAGTCAGGTTGAGGCAGAAGCAGGAGAAGCAGAGGAGATGGGGTATGGTGAGTAGGGTGTGGTGAGTAGGGTGTGGGGTGTGGGGTGTGGGGACAATTTCTCCAACTCCGTTATTGCTTGTGTTTCCCGCATCGGTGAGAACTCCACTCTACACCCTACCCCCTACCCCCTACTCCCCTACACCCTACTCCCCTACACTCTACTCCCCTACTCCCTACCCCCTCTAATAACAAATAACGAATAACGAACAACAAAATTATCTCTCGCGTGATGTGCCTTTCAGTGATACTCTAAAAGATGGCATTGTTAAATTATCGTAAAGCTTACCGAATCATCGGATAGAGCTACTTTTAGAAAATTTAGGCGTTGATCATGGTCTCCACCGCAGAAAAGACAAACGTAGGCTACATTACTCAAATTATTGGTCCTGTTGTAGACGCAAAGTTTCCTTCTGGAAACCTACCTGAAATCTACAACGCTTTGAAAATCTCTGGAAAAAACGAAGCGGGTCAAGACGTTTCGGTGGTTTGTGAAGTCCAGCAGTTACTCGGGGATCACCAAATTCGCTCTGTGGCTATGAGCGCTACAGATGGTTTAGTTCGGGGTATGGATGTAGTAGACACTGGTGCTCCCATTAGTGTTCCCGTAGGTCCTGCCACATTAGGTCGGATTTTTGATGTCACTGGGCAACCTGTGGATAATCTCGGTCCTGTGAATACTGAGGAAACCTCCTCCATTCACCGCCCAGCCCCCGCTTTTACAGAATTGGAAACCAGTCCTTCTGTATTTGAAACCGGTATTAAGGTGGTAGACTTACTGGCTCCCTATCGTCGAGGCGGTAAAATTGGTCTGTTTGGCGGTGCAGGTGTGGGGAAAACCGTGATCATCATGGAGTTGATCAACAATATTGCCAAAGCCCATGGGGGTGTGTCTGTATTTGGGGGTGTGGGAGAGCGCACCCGTGAAGGAAATGACCTCTACAATGAAATGATTGAGTCTGGGGTAATTAACTCGGATGATCTATCTCAATCTAAAGTGGCTCTGGTTTATGGTCAGATGAACGAACCCCCTGGAGCACGGATGCGGGTGGGTCTATCGGCTTTAACCATGGCTGAATATTTCCGGGATGTCAGTAAGCAGGACGTGTTGCTGTTTATTGACAATATCTTCCGGTTTGTACAGGCTGGTTCTGAAGTATCCGCACTGTTAGGTCGGATGCCTTCTGCGGTAGGATATCAGCCCACTCTCGGAACAGAAATGGGTGAACTGCAAGAGCGCATCACCTCTACCACTGAAGGGTCTATTACGTCTATTCAAGCGGTCTATGTACCAGCGGATGACTTAACTGACCCGGCTCCGGCTACCACATTTGCTCACTTAGACGCAACCACGGTACTGTCTCGGGGCTTAGCCTCTAAAGGAATTTATCCGGCGGTTGATCCTTTAGGTTCAACCTCCACCATGTTACAGCCCAGTGTTGTGGGTGAAGAACACTATCAAACCGCTCGGGCCGTTCAGTCTACCTTACAACGGTATAAAGAACTGCAAGATATCATCGCCATTTTGGGCTTGGATGAATTATCGGAAGAAGACCGGTTAACGGTGGCTCGCGCTCGTAAAATTGAGCGGTTCTTGTCTCAGCCTTTCTTTGTGGCGGAAGTTTTCACCGGTTCTCCCGGTCAGTATGTCAGCCTGGAAGACACTATTAAGGGCTTCCAAATGATTCTCGCTGGCGAATTAGACGACCTGCCAGAACAGGCATTCTATATGGTCGGTGATATCAGTCAGGTTAAAGCGAAAGCGGAGAAAATGAAGGGCTAGAACTTCTCTTCATCAGTTGTCAGTTCACATCCGCAAACTGACAACTGAAATCGTTAAGATATCTAAAAAACACTTGACAAATGACATTAACTGTGAGGGTAATTGCACCCACTAAAACGATTTGGGATAGTCAAGCTGAAGAAGTGATTCTTCCCAGCACAACCGGTCAACTTGGCATCCTCAGCGGTCACGCCCCCCTACTAACCGCATTAGGCACTGGGGTAATGCGAGTTCGTGTGAATAAAGAATGGATTCCCATTGCTCTGATGGAAGGCTTTGCTGAAGTTGAAGCTGATGAAGTCACCATTCTCGTCAATGATGGAGAACAGGGAGATAGCATCAATTTAGAAGAAGCGCGGAAAATTTATCAGGCAGCTCAAGCTGACTTAGATCAGGTCAGTCAGACTGAAAACCGTCAAGACAAAATGAAAGCCGAACAAGCTTATAAACGAGCGAGAGCACGCTTACAAGCGGCTGGCGGTTCTGTGGATTAGTTTGAGTCAAGGGACGGCAATCGGAGCAGATTAAAACAACCCAGCTAAGCTGGGTTGTTTGATGTTAATCCACTCTATCAAATTCCTAAATCAGATAACAACGATTGAATGGTCTGCCAGGTTAACCCCTGCTGAATATACTGGGGGTTATTGGGGTTGAATGGACTTGCCACCCGATCAATTGTGATAATTTTGGCAGAATCCGGTAAAACTGGGATGTCAGGATCAGTGGCTGTCGGTCGCATCAAAGAACTGGAAAATCCTTTGAAAATAGCAATTTCGTCCCGTTCACCATCGATTTCAGCCCTGACAATCAACACTTCTTGCGGACATTTTTGTGTATATAACTCTAAGCGTCGAGCAATTGAATTAGTCATTAAACTGATTGGCTCCAGCTTTAGATTCAATAGACTCATTTCCCAACTTTGGAGCACCATTGTTCTAAATTTCTCCCGATTGAACCCCGGAGCGCTTAAAATCAAGGGTCACACTTGAGCAGAGGATTAACCTGTGGCTGAGCGTCCTTGTTTTCCTAAGCGAACCAGAAGAAAATAACCAAAATAGAGTAGATAAATAACCAAGCCCGCCAAACCTAAAAATCCGACAAATCCCGCTGTCCAGTCTGGATGAAATAGCTCTTTATATCCCCAAGGTGGATCAAGCCAAATTCGACAAGAGGGATCAGCAAGTAAGCCTTTCGCTCCTGAAAACGCACATTTAAGAGAGGGTAAAAAGACGATAGCCCCTATCCCATTGTAAACGCTCACTGCCCAACGCCAAGAGGTAAAGCCTAATTTTAAGGGAGAAAATTGTAGATCTTCGATTTCTTCGTTGAGATCAACCCAGAACCATAGACTGGCAGGAATCAATAAACGCGACATGAACGCCGATAAAAAGCCAATCGGCAATGCCCCAATCATTAAATATACTGTAATCGCTAGCAAACTGGCGACTCGCCAGTAAATGATTAAGAGACGTTGAACCGCATCAATTTTTTGGACAAACGCCCAAATCAACAGAATTAAGGGACAAATGACCGTCAGCAACACTGCCAACCGATAATCCATCCATACCCAGGATTTTAAGCCTGAGAGTTCCGCCATGAATAAAAAATTAAACATTGTTGAAAGATAAACCCTTACCTAAAAAGGTAAGCAACTGGAGAAACTTTCGTCAACTCTCAGTTGCTTACCATCTATATTGCTTGTTCTATTGAGCAGTCGTACAACGCTACGAACTAATCATCATAAATCCGACACTCTGCTGCATCTGGATTGTCATCACAGTATACTTCAAGTGAATTTTTTTTGGACTTGTTTTGCTTCTGATGAGCCGCTTCAGCTTGTAGTTCTTCTACAACATCCCAAGCAGCCGCACATTCTTTGGAAGTACCCCCTTCTACATCACAGACTTCACGAGCTGCGGCGCGCTCTTTCTCAATCGTTTCTTCAATGTTATTCATAGTTGTTCCTGTGTTAACGACACTCTTTGTTATGGAGCTGAGGGAAAACTCAGCCTTCCCCTTTAACATTATAGAAATATCATTCCTTTGATCTGTGATACATCAATCCTAAGGGATTATCAGATATTTCTCTGAATCTCTTAAGATTTGATCAGATTCTGCACAAACAAATGATATGACGATTATTTCCACAACTATAATAATCCAGCATTCGCTAGCCCCAGGATCATGCCAGCGCCTAGAACGTGGCCAAAGCTAGCCGTTGCTAATAATTCTGTGATCCCAAAGCCACTAAACAAACCGGGTAATTGTACCGGAATATCTGGCCCCTTGCCCCGATTTTTTGAGGGAATGGCATAGAAACCAATGGCGATCGCAAATAAATTGCAGGTAATCATAATAGCGGCAACCTTGGGCGACCATTGAACAGTAGAGGGAACAGCCGCGAGAGTGAAGAGTAAACTAGAATGAATCATGTTGATGATGTAATTAAATTCAGTGAATGTTAAAATTTAAGGGATGAGTTCAGAACTGTTGTTTTAGTCCATCCCCAATCGAACGTTATTACCAGAAAAAATTATAAAGAGCGATTGTTATAAAAGAGGAATTTGTTTTAATAATTTACATTTGTGTGAAAAAATGTAATACCTGGTGATAGCCTGGATTGGGTATTTCCTCAATTCAAGCGCGTTCAACAGTCAAGCAATCAATCATGTTTAACTTCTTGAGGGGATTTGAGGGAGCTATAAGTCCTACGCCATATTCTTTGTTATCTCGTCTATAACATACACACCATAAGCCAGACAAGAGTTTGACGTTGGGACGGGGCGTATACACTGCGCGGCAGACCCACGCAGTCAGCCCCTCATCCATGGAGTCCCCGGCTCTCCCGTACCTTTTATGATAAGCAAGGCTTATTAAAAAAGGCAAGCTAATAGTTTTGACGCATCATCTCAAAACTTTTAAAACCATAGCTTTGACGAAGAATTAATTTGATTTTATTGTTTAATCCCTCCATGACTCCACTGGTTGTTCGATTAATAAAGTCATGACAAATCTCCGTCAAATTATTTTCAAGAGTTTGAGCCGTTTTCCTAAAAATTATTCGGGCAGAATTCAACCACTTTCTTAATTTCCTAATTCCCATCTTAACTGTTGTGCTAGATTCATAAATCTCTCGCAGCTCCTCTTTAAGTTCATAAGCGATACTTAAGCAAGGAGATAAATTCAATAAAAATTTCAGTTCAACTTTCTCTTCTTCTGTTAAATCTACATAATTTTTCAAAAGTAAACATCGATTTCTTAATCCCTTAAGTTCTAACTGGGGAAGAACATCGGGAGCCTGTATAGTTCATAAAAATATAGTCAAATGTGACACACCTTTACTTTGTCGGCGTTACCCGAACCGGGTGAACTACAACACCCTCTACCCCATAACCGAAGGCATTTGGGACTACTTTTCTCATGATGTTCAAAGAACCGTTCACATCGGCATTAACCAATTGTCCACAAGCTGTGCGATACAAACCCCGTTTGACTCTTTTTCCACTGAACGTTAACTGATTTTTCTCACCCTTTTTGTACACCGGAATGGGATCATTATCTATAAAACTGGCTTTTGAGGTATAAGATTCTTCGGTTAAAATTACCTGAATCCCTGCTAGTTTTGCTTTATAAGATAACATTTCTATGAACTTGGCATGAGGAATTTGAACGAAGTTTTGATTCGTCTTTTTTCCCAAGTTCATTTCTTGTT
>Ga0209594_1000197_pt1 | contig 44854 bp, 46 predicted proteins | sample AshMeaCrysSpring_FD_184126 | JGI IMG/M metagenome (GOLD analysis project Ga0209594, IMG submission 184126) | Groundwater microbial communities from Big Spring, Nevada to study Microbial Dark Matter (Phase II) - Ash Meadows Crystal Spring... | ecosystem: Environmental > Aquatic > Deep subsurface... | reverse complement strand
GCACGCTCACGAAGATCTTCAGAATAAGCTTGTCTCATGTGTGCTGGCATCCAGCACCAGCACAAAGCTTGAATCACAACAAAACTGATTTGGGAATCCCGATTCCGTCAAAAATCGGCATGCTCTAAATCCGGCTTCCAGGTGAAATCATCGCTGCGACCGGGGCGTGGGGGCGGGGCAAGCCCCCGATCAAACAGGGCGCGGGTGATGTCATCCCTGAGGGCGGGGCTTTCGCGCCCCACGAGTTTGGGCGCGGTTTTGCGTTCCCCCAGTTTTGCGGTATCGCCCATCGCGGGCCGCGCCCGCAGGGCCGGTGCCAATGTGCTATCCGGCGGGGGAATGAGGATTGCGAAATCCTCGATGGTGGGGAGAGGCGACGCATTTACCGGTGGCAGGCTCGCCAATGCAGGCGCAGGCTCTCCTGGGGAGGCAGGCTTGCGCATGACCGGGGGCTGCTCGGGCGCGGGGGGTGCATCCGGGCTTGCGGCGGGGCGCTCCTTGATGAGGCGGCGCAATGCCTTTTCAACAAAAAAAGCGAGTTTTCTTTGCCCAGCCGGGGTGAAATGGATGCCATCCTGCCCGCGAAGCCGCAGATTGTCACCCATGATATCCGGACCGCTGGCGGCAAACGCGCCATTCGCATCGGCAAAGGCATCGAATGTGTCGATGAAACCCTGCCCTGCCAGCGCCACACGCTCCTGAATGAGGCTGTTGATCACGCGCAAATCCGCCGCCAGCGTCTCGCTCCGCATCACCGGCATGCCGACCCAGAGAACAGGCAGTTTTGCCGCTGCTGCCACGTTGAGCAAGGCATCGATCCGGCGGCGATAGGCCTCGCACCACGCCTCGCCCAAAGGTTCGAGCACAACGCCGTTCTCACGCAGCGCCTGCCTGTCATTGAGGCCCAGCATGATGATGAGGGCCGCTGCGTCCCGGTGATCCGCGAAAAAGGCCGGGCTCTGCTTCGGCCAATCGTAGAAATCATCCCGCACCAGGCCCGAAGCGCTGACAATGCGCTGGTTGAAGGTGAGGTCGCGTTCCCCTGTTTCATCATGTGCGAAGCCGAAGGCCAGAGCTTCGGCCAGTGAATCTCCCAGAATGAGGATTTTTGCCCTGCTTTCGGCGTGTTGCACCGCCGGGCTGGTGTCCTTGTTATCCGGCAGGGAGGAGAGCGGCGGGCCTGGCGCGATGCCGCCCTGATCATAGCGCTTGCGAGCGCGATAGGGGGTAGGCGCTTGCACGGGCGCCGGTTCCGTCTTCTGCACCGTCGCGCGCCAGTTCATGATGTCTTCGCCCTGCGCATGCAGCGGAAAGGATGCAGCCACCATCAGCACGAGAAGGCAGCAATACAGCGCGCGCAACACAGGCAAGGCCCTCCTGAAGCCCCATAAAGCAAGGGCATTACCCTGCTTTTTGCCGCAAAAGCTGCAAAAGCGCAAGCGTGGGGTAGCCATCCGCCGGAAGGCCGTGCCTGATCTGCTGCGCCCTGACGGCATCCCGGCTTTGCTCGCCGATGCGCCCATCCACCTTGCCGATCGCATAACCCAGCGCGAGGAGGCGGCGCTGAAGCTCCTTGGTTTCGGCGAGCGAGAGGCGCTTTTCCGCGCGTGGCCAGCTTTTTGTAAACCCTTGCCCGCCGAGCAGCCTGTCCCCGAGATGCGCGACACCAAGGGCATAGGCATCTGACGCATTATAGCGCTTGATGACCTTGAAATTCTCCGTGATCAGCAAGGCAGGCCCCTTGATCCCGGCGGGGAAGAAGAGGCTCGCCTTGCCCTTTTTCGGCAAGGCCCCGCCATTGGCGCGGGTGAACCCAAGTTCCGCCCAGCGCGAAAACGGCTGCTGGCCGCCGGCGGATTTCAAGTCGAACCCTTGCGGCAAGCTGACCTCGACACCCCAGGGCACGCCCGTCTCCCAGCCGAATTTCGCGAGGTAATTCGCGGTGGAGGCCAAAGCATCGGGCAGCGTGCTCCAGATATCCTTTGCGCCATCGCCATCCTGATCAACCGCGTAAGCCATGAAGCTTGAGGGCATGAACTGCGTCTGCCCCATTGCCCCTGCCCAGGAGCCGCGCAGGCCTGCCCGTCCGATATGCCCCTCTTCGAGAATTTTCAGCGCGGTGATCAATTCACGTTCAAAAAAATCATCGCGATATCTGACATAAGCAAGGCTCGCGAGTGCGCGGATCACGTCCTTATCGCCTGTGTAAGAGCCGAAATTCGTCTCCATGCCCCAGATGCCGAGAAGAACGCGGCGATCAACCCCGTATGCGCGTTCGATGGCGGCAAGGATTTGTGCCTTTTCAGCCGCCACCGCGCGACCGCGCGCGAGCCGCGCCTCAGACACGGCGCTGTCGAGATAAGACCAGATGGGTTTGACAAATTCGCTCTGCTTTTTCGTGAGCGCGATGACGGATGGATCCGGGGTGATGCCGGAAAAGGCACTCTCGAAGGTTTTGCGGCTGACGCCCTGCTTCTGCGCCTCCGGCCAGAGGCTGTTGATGAAGTTCTGGAAATCCGCCTGTGGCGCGGCTTGAAGCGGCATCGCGCCCCAAAGCAGCAGGTACAAGGCTGCAAGCGCGCGCCTCAATTGGGTCAAAACCATCATGAAACTGCCATTAAACTGCATCTTTCACCCTGTAATTCCACGTCTGTATTTTATACGCGATTTCTTGAGCAACGCCGTCATCGCGAGGAGGCCGCAGGCCGACGTGGCGATCCAGACTTTTCTTTTCTAGAGCGTTTTCAGTGAATTTGTATTCACTTCATTCGCTCTATCTTCTTGTTTTATCGCATTTTCCTCACGCGAACCGGTATCCACTTCGCTTGAAAATGCTCTAGTTATCTTATGTCTTTTGTAGCCGTAGGTCTTCTGGATTGCCGCGTCGGCCTTGCGGCCTCCTCGCAATGACGCTCTTGATGTGTAAGGCTTTGTTTTAATACATATTCCGCGTTGCAAGGCGCTTTTCCCATTCAAACGCGGCCTTGACGATGCCTTCGAGGTCGTCATGCTGCGGCTGCCAGCCCAGAACCGTGCGGATTTTATCGGCCTTCGCCACAATCGAGGCGGGATCACCGGGGCGGCGTGCCACAAGATTGACCGGAAAATCGACGCCCGAGACCTTTTTGACGACATCAACCACCTCCAGCACGCTGAAGCCGCGCCCATAGCCGCAATTGAGGATGAGGCTCTCGCCCCCCCGGCGCAGATGCTCCAGCGCATCGACATGCGCCGCCGCAAGGTCGGTGACATGGATATAATCCCGGATGCAGCTTCCATCCCGCGTCGGGTAATCCGTGCCGAAAATATCGAGCGCCTTTCGCTGGCCCAAGGCCGTCTGCACCGCCACCTTGATGAGGTGCGTCGCGTTGGGGGTGGATTGGCCGCTCCGCCCCTCAGGGTCAGCCCCCGCGACGTTGAAATAGCGCAAGGCGATGAAGCGGATATCATGCGCGAAGGCGGCATCCTGCAACATCCACTCCGTCATGAGTTTCGAGCGCCCATAGGGCGAGACCGGCAGGGCGACCTGCTCTTCGCTCAAAGGCTCGCCGCTCGCTTCGCCATAAACGGCGGCGGTGGAGGAAAAGATGAAGCGCTTCACCCCCGCCTTGATCGCGGTATCAAACAGCGCGCGGCTTTTGACGGTATTGGCGAGGTAATAGCCGAGCGGGTCAGACACCGAGTCCGGCACCACGATTTTGGCCGCAAAATGCGCGATCTCGGTGATGCCATGATCGAGGATGACGGCGCGGATGAAGGCCTCATCCCCCACATCGCCACCGCGCAGGGTAACGCCCGTTGGCAAGGCCCAGGGGAAACCGGTCGAGAGGTTATCCGCGACGATGATCTTCTCGCCGCGATCGGCGAGCGCGAGCACCATATGCGAGCCGATATAGCCCGCCCCGCCCGTGACAAGAATGGCCATGCTGACCCCTTTTTGATCTTTGCGCGCGTCCTTGATACTGCATACCCGGTTCAAGGAGCGTTAAGCTTGCTGTGGCCATAAGGCTGATACGTAACACGCAGATATCTTGCCGCCCGCCTGTGCGCAGGTTGTTTCGAAATCTCCCTGATGACAGGATCTCCCTCATGAAGCCCATTCGTAAAGCCGTTTTTCCCGTTGCCGGGCTTGGCACGCGGTTTTTGCCCGCAACCAAGGCCATCCCGAAGGAAATGCTGACGGTGGTCGATCGCCCGGTCATCCAGCATGTGGTGGATGAAGCGAAAGCGGCGGGCATAACGCATTTCGTCTTCGTCACCGGGCGCGGCAAAAGCGTGATCGAGGATCATTTCGACCATGCCTTCGAGCTTGAAGCGACGTTGAGCGCCCGCAACAAAAAAGAAGCGCTCGAAAGCCTGCTGAAGGCTACACCCGAAGCGGGGGCCACGAGCTTCACCCGCCAGCAGGCCCCGCTCGGGCTTGGCCATGCGGTGTGGTGCGCGCGCGATATCATCGGTGATGAGCCTTTCGCGCTCTTGTTGCCGGATATGCTGCATCTGGGTTCAGCCCCCTGCCTTGGCGAGATGGTGGCGGCTTATGCGAAAACCGGCGGCAACCTCATCGGCGTTTACCCCGTCGGGGCGCATGAAACGCATCAATACGGCGTTGTCGATATCGGCGGCAGAACCGACAAGATCGCGAAAATCAACGCGATGGTGGAAAAGCCCGCCCCCGGCACCGCGCCGTCAAACCTTGCGATTTCGGGCCGCTATATTCTCCAGCCGACGATTTTCGACCTTCTCGCCAAGCAGGAGCGCGGCGCGGGCGGGGAAATCCAGCTCACCGATTCCATGCTCGCGCTGGCGAAAAGCGAAGCCTTCCACGCCGTGCGCTTTGATGGCGCGGTTTATGATACCGGCTCGAAACTCGGGTTTCTTGCGGCCAATATCGCCTATGCCCTCGCGGATAGCGGCATCTCGATTGAATTTCGTGCCATGGCGGAAGGCCTGCTGAAGGCCTGAACTCATGGCGTGATGCGCATGCCGAGCAGAACGGCGTGGGATTGGTAGTTTTCCCCCGGCGTGTTCACGCTGAAGCGTGTGACGTTGTAGGTTCCGCGCATGCCCATCAGCCGGTTGAACTTGTAATCAAGCCGCAAACCGGCATTGAGGTCTGTTTCCTGACGCCTGATGATGTCATAATCGGTCTTTGTCAAACCCAGGCTCGCACTGGCGGAAAAATTGCGCAAAAACGCATGCGTGAGCACGACGCTGCCATTGTAGCTGATGGCACCGGATGAGCCGGCCACCGTTGTTTCCACTATCTCGCTTCTGGCGCTGGCACGCATTGTTGTCAGCGGCGAGAGCGACCAGAGGAGCGCGGCATCGAGTGTCGGCGCCTTGAGGGTTTCAAGGCGGTTATCATCGTAAGTGCGTGTGGCATAGCCAAGGGCTGCCTCACCTGTGAGGGTGCGCAGGATTTCAAAGCTTGAGCCGAGGCGTGTGAATACCCCTCTGGAGGAGCGCCGGTAGCCAGCGTCATCCGTGCTCTGGTCATAATTGCGTTTGTCAACACCAAGCTCGGCGAAGGGGGAGATGCCGGGGGAGATTTCATAGCCCGTTCTCAGCCGAAGGGTGTAGTCGTTCAGGTTGCGGTCTGATTGATCGAACGAGCCGGTCCGGGTTGTTGCATCCGCGTATGTCGTGCGATCAACCGACCCTCTGAGGCTGATGCTCAGGCGGTCGAACCGCCGTGTCGCCCCCAGAGCGGCGCTGTTCGTGTAGACATTGGAGCGGCCCAGCGCATTGCCCGGTGTATTGATCGAGGTGCCTGATTCCGTATCAAGCCGGGTTTTCACTTCGCTTTCCAGCGTGATATCGCGCGTGGCATCGATGCGCAGGGCGGCGCGCCCTTCGAGTTCAGGGCGGCTGGCATTGTCAAGATGGGCATAATCGGAATAAGCGCCGCGCAAATCGAGGTTGAGCTGGTGGTTCGACCAGCCGGAACTGGCGATCACCTGCCCTTCGGTTCTGTAGAAAGCGGCGCTTTTCCTGTTGGTGGCGGATTGGTTGGCATTGGTGTCATAGCCAAGCCCGGCCTCAAGGCTTGGCAAAAGGGTGAAGCTTCCGACCCGCAGCCCGAGCGGGGCATAGGGGTCATCCTGCGGCGGGCTGCGCCTTGGTGCGGGTGTATTAGCGGGCAGCAAGCCCGGTGCGGCAGGGGCTGGCTGATCCGGGCTTGTCCAGCGCCCGCTGCTGAACGGATTGCCCGTCAGGTCCATGGCACCCGGAAGGGGTTTCATCTGGGTTTGCCCGCCAGTGGGGGGCGCAGACATCCCGCCAGGCGCGCTTTGCAAGGAGGATTTGCGTTTGGCAACGGCAGTATTCGCGGTTTTGCGCAGGCCGGTTTTGCCATCACGCGCGGCCTCCGGCGGCAGGTCGAACAGAGCCGGGGTTTCCAGCCGTCGCAGGCCCATGCCCTCCCCTTCAAGTGCGCCGGGCGTGCCGGGGCTTGCCGCCCCCCTGATCTGCGCCTCAGCCAGCCGGGATGAGGCGATCAGGACAAGCCCGCCAAGGACAAGCCTGCCAAGGACAAGATGGCCAAGACCAAGCCTGCCAAGGACAAGACGGCGACACAGGGCCCTCACGCTGCGTGGCGCGGCATCACTTTCTCCGGGGCCGGGTTGACCATCAACCATGATATCCGTGCTTTTTGAAAACAATGAAAAAGAATGGCATGGCAGCGCCTGATCCGTTACCAAGTGGTAAATCGAAACCGTTAACGGATTATTGCCAACCGGGCATATTTTGCCCTTCCGAAAGAATGATGATGCCAGCCCCGACCCAAAACGCCGCCATTGCCAGCGCCCTGCGCTCGCTGCAAACCGAGATGGACGGGCTTGCCCGGTTGCGGGATGCCGTGGGGAACGGGCTTGGCGCGGCTTTTGGTGCGGCGGTTTCCCTGATCATGGGGGTTTCCGGCCGGGTTATCGTCACCGGCATGGGCAAATCCGGGCTTGTCGCGCGCAAGATCACCGCCACGCTCGCTTCCACCGGAACGCCCGCGCATTTTGTGCATCCGGGGGAGGCGAGCCATGGCGATCTCGGGATGATCCGCTCCGAGGATGTGATCCTCGCGCTCTCCTGGTCGGGCGAGACGGCGGAACTCTCGGATATCATCGCGTTTTCACGCCGGTTTCGCGTGGGTTTGATCGGGATCACCGCGAATGCGCAGAGCACATTGGCGCGGGAGGCGGATGTCGCGCTGGTTCTGCCCAAGGCCGAGGAAGCCTGCCCGAACGGGCTGGCCCCCACCACCTCCACCACGATGCAAATGGCATTGGGCGATGCGCTGGCCGTGGCCTTGCTTGAAGGGCGCGGGTTTACGCCGGAGGATTTCCGCATGTTCCACCCCGGCGGCAAGCTGGGGGCGAAGCTCACCTTCGTCAAGGATGTGATGCATCAGGGCGAGGCGGTTCCCATCGTGCCGCTGGGGGCGAGCATGGCCGAGGCCATCATGGGCATGACGCGGCACGGCTTCGGCTGCGTCGCCGTGGTGGATGGGGCCGGGCGCATGGCGGGCATCATCAGCGACGGCGATTTAAGGCGGCATATGCGGCCTGATCTTTTAACCTTGCGCGTTGAAGACGTGATGACGAAGAACCCCAGAACCATCAGGCCCGAAAGCCTTGCTGTTGACGCGCTCGAACGCATCAACAGCAACAAGATCATGACGCTTTTCGTGGTGGATGCGCGCGAAACCATCCTTGGCATCGTGCATGTGCATGATCTGTTAAGGCTCGGTGTTGCGTGAATTTATGCTGTTTTACAACCCCAGAAGTGCAGCGAGGCTTTCCCCTGCCTCCACCACGCGGGTGGCTTCGGAAAGATCATCGCCGCTGCAATAAAAGCTCGGCGTTGCGATGACGCGCAGGCCCGCCTCGCGCGCGGCGCGGATGCCGTTGAAGCTGTCCTCGATGGCGATGACGCGCGCAGGGTCAAGGCCCAGCGTTTCAAACGCGGCGAGATAGACATCCGGCGCGGGTTTTTTCAACGGCGCGGTTTCCGCCGAAGCGATGACCGAAAACCAGCCAAACGCCTCAGGCCCCAAGGTCGCGCTGATCAAAGCGTCGATATTCGCGCGGCTGGTGGTGGTGGCGATGCCGAGCGCGAGACCCGCCGCCCGCGTCGCTGTGATGAGCTTTTCGATGCCGGGGCGCAGGGGCAGGCTGCCCTCTGCGACGATACGCGTGTAAACCGAGGTTTTGCTGGCGTGAAGCCGGGCGATGAGCGCCGCGTCCATTGCAAGGTTTTCGGCTTGCATGAAGGCCGCGATCCGCTCCTTCCCGCCCGTCACCTTCAATAAAGCGCGGTATTGCGCTTCATCCCAATGCCAGGCGAGGCCTGCCTCCCGGAAAGCAGCATTGAAGGCGAGTCGATGCGCTTCCTCGGTTTCCGCGAGCGTGCCATCGACATCGAACAGGATTGCGTCAAAGCTGCCGGAGGCAAAAGCCGCGCCGTTCATGAACCGCCCGACATTGTGGTGTTCATGATGCCGCCCTGATACACCCGGCTCGCGCGCACATCCTCTTCGCGGATCATCATCAGATCATCCCGGCTCACGAGGCTTTTTGACGAGAACACGCGGTTGGCGAGGCGCAGGCGCATTCTATCCAGCGCGTTGCGGATCGAGCGGGCATTGGCGAAATGCTCCTGCTGACGCCGCAAAGGGATATACTCGGCGAATGCCGCGCGCGCCTTCCCGTCAAAGGCGAAATTCTGGGTTTTGAGCATGGTTTCGGCGATTTCCATCAATTCCTCATCCGAATAATCGGGAAAATCGATGTGGTGGGTGATGCGCGAGCGAAAACCGGGGTTGCTCTCGAAAAACCGGTTCATGCGATCCTTGTAGCCCGCGACGATGACGACGAGATCATCGCGGTTATTCTCCATCACCTGAAGCAGGATCTCGATGGCTTCCTGCCCGTAATCGCGCTCGTTCTCGGGGCGGTAGAGGTAATAGGCTTCATCGATGAAGAGCACGCCGCCCATCGCCTTCTTGATGATTTCCTTGGTTTTTGGCGCGGTATGGCCGATATATTGACCGACAAGATCATCGCGCGTGACGGATACAAGATGCCCGCGCCGCACATAGCCGAGCTTGAAAAGAATGCTCGCCATTTTCAGCGCCACGGTGGTCTTGCCGGTGCCGGGGTTGCCGGTGAAGCTCATATGCAGGGTGGGTGGCGCGGTGTTGAGGCCGAGGCTCTGCCGCGCCCGCTCCACCACCAGCAACGCCGCCGTTTCGCGGATGCGCTGCTTGACCGGCTTGAGGCCGATCAATTCCGCATCGAGCGCATCGAGCACCGCGCCGACCCCGCTTTCGCGGATATCGGCCTGAAGGTCGATGCGCTCGGCATCAGCGCCGGGTTCACTCCCCATAGCGCTGCCCTTCGGGCTTTTTCGTCGCGTAAGCCTCGGTGGTGTAGGTGATGCGCCGCCCCTCCGCCTCCGTGCGCACGAGGCGATAGCCCGGCTCCTCCTTCGGACGGTTGACGATGAAGCTCAGGCGCACGCATTCCCAGCCATGGGTCGAATCAAAGGCATTGATTCTTATATAAAGATGGCCGTGGACTTTGCGGCATTCATTGAGTTCATGCACCACGCCCGCCGCGTCCTCAAGGTCGAACATGGGCAGGCCCCACATCTCCCAATAGGTATTTCTGGGGTGCGGGTCGTCGGTATATTCGATGCCGAGCGCCCAGCCCTGGCTGAGGCAATATTGAACCTGCGCCGCGATCTGCGCATCGGTGAGGTCGGGCAGGAAGGAAAACGCGCCTTGGGTGATCCGCATGGGTTTGTTCCTTAAAATGAGACGGAGGGGGTCGGCGCGAAGTCCGAGGTGTCGGTCGAGGTATAGTTGAAGGTGATGTCGCCCCAGGTATCGAGCGCGGATTTCAAGGGCAGGCACCAGCGCGCGGCATCGCGCAGAATGTCGAGACCTTCATTCCTGATATCGCGCCCCTCGTTGCGGGCGAGAACCATGGCTTCGAGCGCGACGCGATTGGCAATCGCCCCCGCCTGAATGCCCATCGGGTGGCCGATGGTGCCGCCACCGAATTGCAGCACCACGTCATCGCCGAAGAGGTCGAGAAGCTGATGCATCTGCCCGGCATGGATGCCGCCGGAAGCGACGGGCATCACCTTGCGGATCGAGGCCCAATCCTGCTCGAAGAAGATGCCGCGCGGCAGATCAACCGCGTTTTTCGTCTCGCGGCACACATTATAATAGCCCTGCACCGTCATCGGGTCGCCTTCGAGCTTGCCGACGGCGGTGCCCGCGTGGATATGGTCAACCCCGGCAAGGCGCATCCATTTGGCGATGACGCGGAAGGAAATACCGTGGTTTTTCTGCCGCGTATAGGTGCCGTGCCCGGCCCTGTGCAGATGCAGGATCATGTCGTTCTGGCGGCACCATTCCGAGATCGACTGGATGGCGGTATAGCCGATGATGAGGTCGATCATCACGATGCAGGAGCCAAGCTCTTTGGCGAATTCCGCGCGGCGATACATTTCCTCCATCGTTCCGGCGGTGATGTTGAGGTAATGCCCCTTCACCTCGCCGGTCATGGCCTGCGCGCGGTTCACCGCCTCCATCACGTAGAGAAACCGGTCGCGCCAATGCATGAAGGGCTGGGAATTGATGTTCTCGTCATCCTTGACGAAATCGAGCCCGCCCTTGAGTGCCTCATAAACGACGCGGCCGTAATTCTTGCCCGAAAGCCCGAGCTTGGGCTTGGTGGTAGCGCCCAGAAGCGGGCGGCCGAATTTATCGAGCCTTTCGCGCTCCACCACGATGCCGGTGGGCGGGCCCTTATAGGTTTTCACGTAAGCGACGGGAAAGCGCATATCCTCGAGCCGCGCGGCCTTCAAAGGCTTGAAGGAGAACACATTGCCGATGATGGAGGCCGTGAGATTGGCAATCGAGCCTTCCTCGAAAAGATCAAGGTCATAAGCGACATAGCAGAAATACTGCCCCGGATTGTTCGGCACCGGGTCAACGCGGTAGGCTTTCGCGCGGTATTTGTCGCAGGCCGTCAATCTGTCCGTCCAGACGACCGTCCAGGTCGCGGTCGAGCTTTCGCCCGCAACGGCGGCTGCCGCTTCGACCGGATCAACGCCTTCCTGCGGGGTGATGCGGAAGAGGGCGATGAGGTCGGTGTCCTTCGGGGTGTAATCCCCGTCCCAATAGCCCATCTGCGCGTATTTGAGCACGCCGGCCTTGTAGCGCGCTTTGCCTTCAATTGCTTTTTGCGGGGCGTTCATGGGGTGTCCTTTCGGGGGGTGAGGTGAGGTAAGGATCAGAAAAGAAAAGATATTTTTTCTTTTTTACGCATTTTGTTTCGCAAAACCGGTTCCCATCCCCGCCTTCGCGGATGGGGCTTGAATTAAAAAACGCTAGCGTTTGGCACGCCGTCCGCGCTCCACGAGTTGCAAAATCATGGGGGTAAGGATGAGCTGCATCGCAAGATCCATCCGCCCGCCGGGGATGCAGATGGAATTGGCGCGGCTCATGAAGCTGCCTGCGATCATCGAGAGCAGGTAGGGAAAATCGATGCCGCGCGGGTTCTTGAAGCGGATGACGACGATGGATTCATCCGGCGTGGGGATCCAGCGCGCGATGAAGGGGTTCGAGGTATCCACCGTCGGCACGCGCTGGAAATTGATGTCGGTTTCACCGAATTGCGGGCAGATCATCTCGATATAATCCGGCATGCGGCGCAAAATCGTGTCCGTCACCGCCTCCGTGCTGTAGCCGCGCGCCGAACGGTCGCGGTGGAGCTTTTGAATCCATTCAAGGTTGATCACCGGCACAACGCCGATTTTCAAATCGACATGCTGCGCGAGATTGACCGTTTTCGTCACCACCGCGCCATGCAGGCCTTCGTAAAAGAGGAGGTCGCTGCCGGCGGGAAACGGCTCCCATTCGGTGAAATGGCCGGGGGGCGTGTTGTAGGTTTCCGCCTCCTGCGCGTCGTGGATATAGTGCCGGAATTTGCCGCGCCCCTGCGCGCCATACTCACGGAACACGCCCTCCAGCTCGTCGAGCAGGTTCGCATCCTCGCCGAAATGGCTGTAATGGTTGTTGCCCTCGCGCGCGGCCTGCGCCATGCGCTCGCGCATTTCCGCGCGGTTGTAGCGGTGGAAGGAATCGCCTTCGATATAGACGGCATTGACGTTTTCACGCCGGAAAATCTGCTCGAAGGTGCGCTTCACCGAGGTTGTGCCCGCGCCCGAGGAGCCGGTAATGGCGATGATGGGATGCTTGATCGACACAGGGCAGCGTCCTCAGATTGGAAAAAAACGATATGGTTTTCAGGTGCGCAGCAGGCCGCGCCGCCCGAACAAAGGCGCTTCGCGGCTGGGGGGCGAGGGGTCGAGATGATAGGCGCGCACGCGCTCCACCTTGTCGGCCGAGCCCATTACGAAGGGCACGCGCTGATGCGCGCTTTGCGGCAGGCGATCGAGGATCGGCTCCATGCCATCGCTCGCGCCCCCGCCCGCCTGTTCGGCGAGAAAGGCGATGGGGTTCGCTTCATAAAGGAGGCGCAGGCGGCCCTGCTCATAGCCCTTGCGCTGGTCGGAGGGGTAAAGGAAAATCCCGCCGCGCATGAAAATCCGGTAGCTGTCCGCCACCAGGGAGGCGATCCAGCGCATGTTGAAATTGCGCCCGCGCGGGCCTTCCGCGCCCTTCACGCAATCCTCGATATAGCTTTGCACGGGGGCGTGCCAATGCCGGTAATTCGAGGCGTTGATGGCGTATTCCGGCACGGAACCGGGGATTTTCAAGCCCGCCTCCACCAGTAAAAACGCGCCGCTCTCCCGCTCCAGCGTAAAAAGATGCGTGCCGTGCCCGAGGCTCACCACCAGCGAGGTTTGCGCGCCATAGATGAAAAACCCCGCCGCGATCTGCTTGCGCCCGGCCTGCCGGAAGGAGGCCATGGCATCACCCGGAACATGCGGCAGAATGGAAAAGATCGTGCCGATCGGTGCGTTGACATCGATGTTGGATGAGCCATCGAGCGGGTCAATCGCCACCGCGATTGCACCCTCCGGGTTGAGGAAAGCTGCCGCCTCCACCTCTTCGGAAAGGTAGCCCGCGACGCCCGCCGCTGTCAGTGCAGATGAAAACAGGCCCTCCGCTTCAAGGTCGAGCCGCCTTTGCGCGTCACCATCGGCATTCGCGCTGCTGGTGATGCTGCCAAGCCGCCCTTCGAGAGGGGGTTCGGCGATGCGGCGGGAGAGGGCGCTCGCAGCTTCCGCCATAGCGAGAATGGCGGCGATGGCAGCTTCGTGGCGCGCTGAGGACATGCTGCTCTCAGCCTGCAAAACAGCATCGAGCCTTGCACCCCGTTCCATCGCGCTTCCCCGGTTTATTCTGCTTCTTTTTAGCTTGCGACAGAATAGCGCAGTTTCGACTAAAGAAAATTTGAATTTATTTTTATCCCTGTTAGATTTTTTTGAATGCGCGGTCTCACCCTCAAACAGCTTGAAGCCCTCAAGGCGATTTTGCGCCATACCAGCATGGCGGGGGCGGCTGCTGCGCTTGGCATCACCCCGCCTGCGATGACGACGCGCCTCAAGGAACTGGAGGCGATTGCCGGTTTCCCGCTGTTCGACCGCACGCGCGAGGGGATGGCGCTGAACCGCGCCGGGGCGATCATCGCCGAAATGGCCGGGGAGATTCACACCGCCATCGAGAAGGCGGAGGGCTCGCTCGCGCAGATGCGCGGCATCACCGCAGGCTCGCTCGTCATCGGCATCACCTCGACGGCGAAATATTTCGCGCCGCGCCTCATCGCGGATTTCGCGCGCCGCCATCCGGGGGTTGATATCAGCCTCACGGTCGGCAATCGGGGTGAGATCATCGCGGCGTTGCAGGCCTTGCGCGTCGATATCGCGATTATGGGGCGGCCGCCTTCGGGCTTGCCTCTGGAGGCGGAAGCCTTTGGCGATCACCCGCTCGTCATCATCGCGCCGCCGGATCATGCCCTGGCGAAGGAGAGCGGGATCGCGCGGGCAAAAGTGGCGCAGGAGCCGTTTCTGCTGCGCGAGGAAGGCTCGGGCACGCGCGGGGTGTTCGAGGAGTTTTTCGGCGGCAAGGTCAATCGCCGCACGCATTTCGGCATCGAGATCGGCAGCAACGAAACCATCAAGCAGGGCGTGATGGCGGGTTTGGGCCTTGCGCTGATTTCAGCGCATACGGTGGCCTTCGAGCTTGAAACCGGGCGGCTCGTGGCGCTTGATGTCGAAGGCCTGCCGGTGATGCGCACCTGGTTCATCGCCCGCCACCCGGACAAGGCGATGCTGCCCGCCATCGCGGCCTTTCGCCGCTTCACCTTGGAGGAGGGCAGGGGGCATTTGCCCTTACAGGCCTTTTAGAGCATTTTCCGATCAAGTGGTTGCCGGTTGATCGAAGAAAATGCGATAAAAACAAGAAGATAGAGCGGCCGACCTGATTTAATCAGGTCGGCCACTCTAATACACCCAGCGTTGCGCCTTCGAGACAAGGAAATCGCGGAACACCTGCACGCGCGCCACCTGCTTCATCGCTTCGGGGAACACGAGGTAGCATTCGAGATGCGGCATGGTTTCAGCCTGCAACAGCCGCGACAGGGGCGAGGATTGATCGACCACGTAATCGGGCAGAACGGCGATGCCCGCGCCGGTCGCCGCCGCGTGCAGCAGGGCCGTGATGGAGTTGACGACAAGCGCGGGCTGCCTCGGCTCACGCTTCTCGCGCCCCGCCATGCAATGCCAGTTGATGTCCGAGAGATAGGCGGGGATCGCGCCGCCAAAGGCGACGAGCCGATGCTCATCGAGATCGGCGATCACGCGCGGCGCGCCAAACCGCTTCAGATAATCGGGCGAGGCGTAAACGTGAAAATGCACGGCAAAAAGCCGTCGCCGGATCAGATCCGCCTGTTGCGGCGCGCGCAGGCGCAAAGCCACATCCGCCTCGCGCATTGCGAGGTCCAGTTCGTCATCGGTGAGGATGAGCTGGATTTTGATGTCGGGGTAAAGGTCGAGAAATTCGGAGAGGCGCGGGGTCAGCCAATTGCCGCCAAGCGCGACATTGGCGGTGATTTTCAACTCGCCATTGGGTTTTTCGCGGTTATCCGTGAGGCTGGCGCGGGCCTGATCGAGCTTCGTGACCAATTCGCGCGCGGTGCGATAGAGCATCTCGCCCTGCTCGGTCAGAACCAGCCCGCGCGCATGCCGATGGAAGAGCGGCACATCCAGTTCCGCCTCCAGCGCGCTCACCTGCCGCGAAACGGCGGATTGCGAGAGGCCAAGGCTCTCCCCCGCGCGCGTGAGGCTGCCCGCCTCTGCCGCCGCATAGAAGATGCGCACTCTATCCCAGTCCATGTTTCGCCCAATCCATATTGTGCTCAGTCCCCGCGCAGTTCATTCCGCAGCGAGCGCAGCAGGGGCATGCGCGGTGAGGTAGCGATCCGCTTCCAGAGCGGCCATGCAGCCAAGCCCGGCAGCGGTGACGGCCTGACGATAGGTGTCATCCGCCACATCGCCCGCCGCAAAAACGCCGGGAATATTGGTTTGCGTCGTGCCGGGGATAACCTTGAGGTAGCCGCCCGCCTTCATTTCAAGCTGGCCCGCGAACACGTCTGACGCCGGTTGATGGCCGATGGCGACAAAAACGCCATGCGTTTCAAGCTTGCTGATCACCCCGGTTTTCACGTTTTTCAGCATGAGATGCGTCACGGAGCGCGGGTTATCCGTGCCGCAGATGTCCTCAACCGCGCTGTCCCACACCACCTTGATTTTCGGATGCGCGAAGAGCCGCTCCTGCAAAATCTTCTCCGCCTTGAAACTGTCCCGCCGGTGAATGACGGTAACGCTGGAAGCCAGATTGGCGAGGTAAAGCGCCTCTTCCACCGCCGAATTGCCGCCGCCGACAACCACAACGGTTCTGCCGCGATAGAAAAACCCGTCACAGGTGGCGCAGGCCGAAACGCCGAAGCCCTTGAAATGCTCTTCCGAGGCAAGGCCCAGCCATTTCGCCTTGGCGCCGGTGGCGATGATCAGCGCATCGGCGCTGTAAATCTGCCCGCCATCCCCCGTGAGCGTGAAGGGGCGGCGCGCGAGATCAACCGACACAATATGATCATTGATCAATTTGGTGCCGACATGCTCGGCCTGCGCCTTCATCTGCTCCATCAGCCAGGGGCCCTGAATGGCTTCGGCAAAACCGGGGTAATTCTCGACATCGGTCGTGATCATCAACTGCCCGCCCTGATCAAGCCCGGAAATCAGGATCGGCGCCATCATGGCGCGGGCGGCATAAATCGCCGCCGTGTAGCCTGCGGGGCCAGACCCGATGATGATGACCTTGGCGTGGATCCTGCTCACGACCTGCTCCTGTATTCCATAAAGCGCCGCGCCAGTTCTGTGGCGATCAGCGGGGTTGCGTCAATCGGCTCATAGGTAAAGCTTTGCAGCCTGCCGTCAAAGGGTTGGAGCGCGCCTTTTTCGTAAAGCGTTGCCAGAAACCCTGCAATTTTTCGTGCGCCGCCCGTGGGGTGGAACACAAAAACGGGTTTGCCGGTTGCTACCGCCTCACCCAGCATATTGACCGATTCCGCTGTGACGATGAAGGCTTCAGCCCTCGCGAGAAGCGCAAGATAGGGGTTTTCACCCTTCCCGTCCCAGAAAAACCCTCCTGAAGCGCGGATCATCGCGCCAAGCTTTGCCGCGAGTATGGGCGGCGTTCGGCGCGAGGGCGTGCCATGAATGCGCGCGCCCGTGTTCAGCAGTGTTTCGAGCGCGCTCAACAGCCGCGCCTCGTCATCAGATGTGAAGCGCATATCCTTGGAGTTCCCGCCCATCAGCAGCGCGGTGAAGGGTTGATCTCCGAACGGGGCGGGCCTGATGCGGGCCTGCGCCAAGACTTCCGGCGAAAGCCGGTGCGGCGAGGTGAGGGTCGTCATGACATTCGGCCCGCGCAACCGGTCATGCGCGGGAACCCAGAGAAAATCGGCGGTTTTTGCACCAGAGCGCGGGTCTTTGAGAAAAACCGTGAAGGTTTTGCCCTGCGAGGCGCGTTTGATGGCGCGCAGATATGGCGCAGCCCGCCGCCCCGAGGCGATGACGAGATCGGGAAATTCCGGTGCGATGGGGCTTCCCGCGCGCGCGGGGGCCTCACGCGGGTCGATCGGCCCCCAGGGCATCAAGGCGGCGAAAAGGGCACGGGGCTTGATCACGCGCTCCTCGATCGTCAGGTTCAGGCGCTCGGCAAGCCCGAGGCAGTGAACGCGATCACCCGCCTTGCCATCGGTCAGAACCCATGCGGAGACGCCGGAAAGCGCGGTGCGCGCGTCCTCCAGCGAAAGGCCGGGCAGGGTCATGCCGCATCGCCCGAGGCATCGAGCCCGGCGATGATGCGGGCAAAATCGCGCGCGGCGAAGGGTTCGAGATCCTCCACGCCCTCACCGATGCCAATGAAATGCACCGGAAGCCCGAATTTCGTCGCAAGCGCCACAAGAATGCCGCCCCTTGCCGTGCCGTCGAGCTTGGTCATGATGAGGCCCGTGACGCCCGCAACGGCGCGGAACACCTCCACCTGATTGAGCGCGTTCTGCCCCACCGTGGCATCGAGCACGAGAAGGCAGGCATGGGGCGCGCTTTCATCCTGTTTTTTGATGACGCGGAGGACTTTCGCAAGCTCATCCATCAGGCCTTGTTTATTCTGCAAGCGCCCGGCGGTGTCGATCATCACGATGTCGCTGCCAAGCGCATGCGCCTTTTCAATCGCCTCGAAAGCAAGGCCCGCCGCATCCGCCCCTTGCGGGCGGGCGAGGAAAGCCGCGCCGGTGCGCGTTGCCCAGACCTGCAATTGCTCGATGGCGGCGGCGCGAAACGTATCCCCCGCCGCGAGCAGAACCGAGCGGCCTTCGGCCTGGAATTTTGCCGCCAATTTGCCGATGGTGGTGGTCTTGCCCGCGCCATTCACCCCCACCATGAGGAGGATGAAGGGCTTTTTCGCTTCATCAAACGTGAAGGGCACGGCAACGGGAGCAAGAACCGCCTCCACCTCGGCGGCGAGGGCTTCGCGCACCTCTTCCGGCGTCACATGCGTATCGAACCGATCCTTGCTGATGCGCGCGACGATGCGGGACGCGACATCGACCCCGAGATCCGCACCGATCAACAGGTCTTCGAGGCCCTGAACGGTATCACGGTCAAGCTTTCGCGTGGTGAAGAGCGCGGTGATGCCGCCGCCAATCGCGGATGCCGTGCGGCCCAGCCCCAGGCTGAGGCGCTTCCACCAGGGGCGGTTCGCAACAGGCGTGATTTCTGGCTGCGGTGCCGGTTTGCCGCCGAACAGCCTCGCGATGAGCCCGGCGGGTTTCGATGCGGTTTCATTGTTCATATCAGGGTTTCCTCAACATTTTCCCCGAGAAGATGCGTGCCGTCATGCCCGGTGATGCGGGTTTGCACGAGGCGGCCCGGCTCACCTGCCTTTGCCAGCTTGATGGGGGTGAAATCCGCGAGCCTTGCCTTGCCATTGCGTTCGATCAGGCTTTCGCTGATGCGCCCGACATGGCGCTCAAGATGCTGTGCCAGCGCCGCTTCCCCCGCTTTGCGCAAGCGCGCGGCGCGGGATTTGATGGTTCCGCCATCCACTTGCGGCATGCGTGCGGCGGGCGTGCCACGGCGCGGGGAGAAGGGAAAGACATGCAGAAAGGTGAGGCCGCATTCCTCCACGAGCGCGAGGGAATTTTCAAACATCGCCTCGGTTTCGGTCGGGAAGCCTGCGATGATATCCGCGCCGAACACGAAATCGGGCCGGGCTTTGCGCAATTCCGCGCAAAAGCGAATGGCATCTGCGCGGGTATGGCGGCGCTTCATGCGCTTCAGGATCATGTCATCCCCCGCCTGCAACGAGAGATGAAGATGCGGCATCAACCGCGGTTCGGATTTCAGAAGGTCCAGCAGCACGGAGTCTGCCTCGATCGAATCGATGGAGGAGAGGCGCAGCCGCTTCACGCCTTCAGCATGCGTGAGAATGGCTTCAAGGAGTGTTCCGAGCCGGGGCGCGCCGGGCAAATCCGCGCCATAGGAGGTAAGGTCAACCCCCGTCAAAACCACTTCCGCATAGCCATTATCGGTGAGGCGCTGGATTTGCGCCACCACTTCCCCCATGGGCACCGAGCGGGAATTGCCGCGCCCGAAGGGGATGATGCAGAAGGTGCAGCGATGATCGCAGCCATTCTGCACCTGAACGAAGGCGCGGGCGCGGCCTTCCAGCCCCTCGATGAGGTGGCCCGCGGTTTCCCTGATGCTCATGATGTCATTCACCAGCACATGCTCGCCCCCGGACAGGAGGTTCTGCCAGGTTTCCGGTTTCAGCTTCACGTCATTGCCGATGATCTGGCTCACCTCGCTCAGTCCGGCGAAGGTTTCAGGTTCGGTCTGCGCGGCGCAGCCGGTGACGATGATCTCCCGCTCCGGGTTCTCGCGCTTGAGGCGGCGGATGGTTTGCCGCGCCTGCCGCACCGCTTCGGCTGTCACCGCGCAGGTATTGACGATGGTGATGTTCGAGTGCCCGGCTTTGGTTGCGGCGTCGCGCATGGCTTCGGATTCAAAGCTGTTGAGGCGGCAGCCGAGGGTGATGATATCAGGCGCGTTCATGCGCCCATCGCCAGCAGCGCGGGGGTGATGATGCCGGAGAAACTTGCAGCAACCGGCCCGCGCATCATCACATGGCCCGCCGCGTTCATATCAAGATGAAGCGTGCCGCCGGGCAGGGTGATGGCGATCTCGCCATCGCAAAACCCGAGCCGCCGTGCCGCAACGCTCGCGGCGCAGGCGGCGGTGCCGCAGGCCAGCGTGATGCCAGCCGCCCGCTCCCAGACGCGCTGGGTGAGCGCGCGTGGCCCCTTCACCTCGACAAGCGAGATATTGGCTTTTAACGGAAAAAGCGGGTGGTTTTCCAGCAGCGGCCCGATGCGGGGAAGATCGAACCCCATCACGTCATCCACAAAAAACACCGCATGCGGATTGCCCATGTTCACGGCGGAAAACCAGTTCGGCAAGGCGGGGTCTATCCCCGCGCTCCCGATGGTAACGCGGGCGGTATTTTGCCCCGTGCCGGAAAGCGGAATCGCCTGCCAGTCAAGGCTCGGCAGCCCCATATCCACCATGATCTCGCTGCCCAGCCTTTGCGCCTTCAGCACACCCGCAAGGGTTTCGATGGTGATCGCATCGCGCTCCAACCCCTCCGAAAGCAGCCAGCCGATGCAGCGCGTGGCATTGCCGCAAGCGCCGACCTCGCCGCCATCAGGGTTGAAAATCCGCATCCGCGCATCGGCGTTTTCGGATGGTTCCAGCATGATCAACTGGTCGCAGCCAATGCCGAAGCGGCGATCGGCGATGCGTTTGAGCCGCGCTCTGGTCAGGGTGAGGGGCGTTTTGCGTGCATCGATCACGACAAAATCATTCCCCAGGCCATGCATTTTCAGGAAGGCGATACCCGCGCCTTCAGCCTTCCTGGCAAGGCCGGTTTCGTTATGCAGGGCAGGAGAAGCGGTCTTTTGCAGCATGATGCCGGGATCATCTCTTGTTTTGGCCGAATGACGTGATAAGCGCTATACTGGTTTTTCGCGTGAGGCAAAACGCTCTTCATGATTTTTCCGCCAGACACAGGCTGTTTTCGCGCCATGCGCCGCAGGGTCATCCGGTGCAGCCTCATGCTTGCGCTTTTGCTGCTGGCGCTGCCGGGTTTTGCGCAGAACGACGCGTCTCCTGCTGTCAGCCTCACCCCCATCATCGTGCCGAACCTGCCTTTGGGCGTGGTGATTTTTCCCAATGGCAAGGCCATCAATCTCAATGTCGCCATCGGTTCGGGGGCCTATCGCCAGCCCAATGACGTGCCGGGCCGCCTCTGGCTGGTGACGGATCGCGGGCCGAGCCTTGATTGCGCGGATAGCCGCCGCATCATCGGGATCGACCCCGAACAGCTTTGCAACGGTGATAAAACCGGGCGGCTCTACCCTTTGCCGGGTTTCGCGCCCTCGATCTACGGGGTCGAGATCGGGGCCGATCAAAGCGCACGCATCACGGTGTTTCTGCCGCTCAAGGGCAAATCCGGCAGGCCGGTTTCGGGCCGCCCGCCGCAGAACCCGCAACGGCCGGAGCCGGTTTTTGCCATGGACGGCAAGGTGTTTCCGCCAGACCCCTCCGGCATCGACCCCGAGGCAATCGTGCGGCTTTCCGATGGCACATTCTGGATCGCGGAGGAATATGGCCCCTCGCTCCTCCATGTCGCGGCGGATGGCACGATCATGAAGCGCCTCGTGCCGCAAGGCAGCGAGGGTGATTTCAGGGATGCGGATTATGACATCATCCCCAGCCTGCCTGCCGTGTTGCGGCTTCGGCCCACGGGGCGCGGGTTCGAGGGCCTCGCGCTTTCTCCCGATGAGCGGTTTTTATACGGGATGCAGCAAGGCCCGCTCGCCAACCCGGATCAGGAGGCTTATCTCGCATCGCGCCATGTGCGGCTTCTCAAAATCGCGCGGGAGACGGGCGAGGTTGTCGCGCGTTATGCCTATCAGCTTGAGGAGCAACAGGTTTACGGCCCTGATCAGGAGGAGCGCGAGCGCAGGCCCTTCCATGGGCAGGTGAATGATATCGCCGCTATCGGGCCGGACAGGCTTGTCGTTCTCGAACATGGCGGTAAAGCCACGCGGATTTTTATCGTGACATTGTCGGAGGAAAATCGCCTGCCCGTCTTTTTCGACCAGCCGGATTATGCCCCAGGTTATGAAACCATGTCGCCGGAGCGGCTGCAAGCGCGCGGTATTGTGTTCCTGCCCAAAACGCCCGTGTTCAATTCCGATACCTCCCCCGGCCTGCCCGCGCGGCTCGAAGCCATGGCCGTGATGAGCCCGTATGAGCTTGTTCTTGCCAATGACAATGAATACGGGCTTGATGGCATCAGAACGCAGATGTTCCGCCTGACCTTTCCGAAGCCGATCCTCCAATGATGCGAGATGCGCCGATGCACGCAAAACCGCGCTTTTTTGCCCGCCGCAGGGTTCTGGGGTTTCTGCTGCTTCTCGGGTTGAGTGACGCTGGCGCAGCGCAGCAGACCACCCCTGTTCCTGCCACGCCTGCTCCTCTTTCTCCTGCTCCCCTGCCTGAACCACCCTCCGGCGCGATGATAACGCTGGAGGCGCGCCCGGTTCTGCGCCTCAAGGGCCAGACGACCTGGGATGGCGGGTTCGATGCGATGAAAACGGGGTTTGCCACATTGGAGGCCGAGGCGAGGCGTCTTGCCCTGCCGCGCATCGAGCAACCGCTCGCGCATTTTCTCGACAGCGATGAAATCGGGTTTACGTATGAGGTCATGCTGCCTGTGGCGAGCACGCCGCAAGGTTTGAGCTTTGCGCCGGGGGTGGATATCGCGCAATCGCCCGCCGGCCGCGCGGTGGTGTTCCCTTATGAAGGCGCTTATGACGATATCGACGCCGCTTATGAGGCCATCACGGCCTGGATGGATGATAAAAACCTCACCGCCAGCGGCACGTTTCTCGAAACCTACCTCGTCATCCCGGAAAAAAGCGATGATCCGGCGCTGAAGCTCACGATTTCCGTGTTTCTGCAATAAGCATGTCCCTCTCAGCTTGACGCTTGCGCCGCTCTGCTCTATCGACAGGCTATTCTCAGATGTGATCCTTTGATCCGCTGACCGGGTTTTGCCCGGAGGTCAACGTCCGGCAGCGCGTGGCGCTCCCGGGCGCAAATCTATTTGGAATGACGCCGCATCGCAGCAGGCAAAGGTGAAGCGCATGTTCGAGGGGCTTTCGGGGCATCTCTCCGGCATTTTCGAGAAACTCACGCGCCGTGGCGCGCTGAGCGAGGCGGACGTGACGGACGCGATGCGCGAGGTGCGCCGCGCCTTGCTCGAAGCCGATGTCGCGCTCGATGTGGTGCGCGATTTCATCGAAAAGGTGCGGCTGCGCGCCATCGGCACCGAGGTGATCAAATCCGTCACCCCCGGCCAGATGGTCATCAAGATCGTCCATGACGAGATGGTGCGCATGCTGGGCCTTGATGCTGCGCCGATCAGCCTGCAGGCAACCCCGCCGGTGGGCATTCTCATGGTCGGCCTGCAAGGCTCGGGCAAAACCACCAGTTCGGCGAAAATTGCCCTGAGGCTTGGCACGCGCGAGAAGAAAAAAGTGCTGATGGCCTCGCTCGATACCCGCCGCCCGGCGGCGATGGAGCAATTGGCGGTGCTGGGGCGCGATAACGGCATTGACGTGTTGCCGATTATCGCCGGGCAATCCGCGCTGGAAATCGCAAAGCGCGCGGAAGAAGAAGCCCGGCGCGGCGGCTATGACGTGGTGCTGTATGACACCGCCGGGCGCACCACGCTTGATGACGCCTTGATGGACGAAGTGGTGGCGGTGAAAGCCGCGATTACCCCGCATGAGGTTCTGCTCGTTGCGGACAGCCTGACCGGGCAGGACGCGGTGAACACCGCCAGCGCGTTCAACGCCCGTGTCGGCCTCACCGGCATCGTTCTGACGCGTGTGGACGGTGACGGGCGCGGCGGTGCGGCGCTTTCGATGCGGGCGATTACCGGCAAACCCATCAAATTGATGGGCGTTGGCGAAAAAATGGATGCGCTGGAGGATTTCCACCCCGCGCGCATCGCCAACCGCATTCTGGGCATGGGCGATATCGTCTCGCTGGTGGAAAAGGCGGCGGCGAGCCTTGATCAGGATCAGGCCCTCGCCATGGCCGAGAAGATGCGCAAGGGCAGGTTCGACCTTGCGGATCTGCGTGATCAACTCCGGCAGATGGAAAAACTCGGCGGGCTGTCCGGCCTGATGGGCATGATGCCCGGCATCGGCAAGATGAAAGACCAGATGGCGAATGCGGGCGTCAATGAGAAGATGCTGGCGCGGCAGGTCGCCATCATCAATTCCATGACGCCGGGGGAGCGGAAAAACCCCGATATCCTGAAGGCCTCGCGCAAGAAGCGCATTGCGGCAGGCTCCGGCACCTCGCCGGAAGAGATCAATAAATTGCTGAAAATGCACCGCTCGATGGCGGATATGATGAAATCCGTCGGGCAGGGCAAACGCGGCCCCATGGCGGGGCTCGCCACTATGTTCGGCATGGGCGGCGGCTTTCCGGGCGGCGCGATGCCTCCCGGTGGCATGCCCGCCTTGCCGCCGGGCGCGGTTTCGCCGGAAAAACTCGCTGAAGCGGAAAAGCAGCTCGCACAGCTTTCCGGCCCCGGAAAGCCGGTTCTGCCGGGCTTGGGGAAAGCGGGGCTTCCCGGCCTTGGCGGCGGCCTGCCGGGGCTGGGCGGGTTCAACCCGTTTCGGAAAAAGTAGCGGCAGTCGGCAATCGGCAGTCGGCAGTCGAAACACCAGAAAGTTTCATCGCTTTTGAAATTCATCCCTCTCTCATCCAAAAAAGGAACGTCGCATGTCTGTTAAAATTCGTCTCGCCCGTGGTGGTTCAAAAAGGCGCCCGGTTTATCGCATCGTGGTGGCGGATGCCCGCGCGCCGCGTGATGGCCGGTTCCTGGAGAAAATCGGCACATATAACCCCATGCTGGCGAAGGATTCCGCTGATCGTGTGGTGATCAACCTTGAAGCCGCGAAAGCATGGCTCGCCAAGGGTGCGCAGCCGACGGATCGCGTGTTGCGCTTCCTCGCAGCAGCGGGCGTTCTGACGCGTGAAGCCCGCAACAACCCCAACAAGGCCGAGCCGGGCAAGAAGGCGCAGGAACGCGCCGCCGAGAAGGCGAAAAAGCTGGGTGAAGCCGCAGAATAAGGCACAGCCTTGCCTCTCCCGCTGGCGGGAGAGGGTGGCCCGCAGGGCCGGGTGAGGGTGGACAGGAGCGCCGATGAAAAATCCCCGCACGCCGAAAGCGGCCCCTGCCATGCCCCCGCCCGCTGAACGGGTGGTGCTCTGTGTGGTGGGTGCGCCGCATGGCGTGCGGGGGGAATGCCGCGTGAAAAGCTTCACGGAGAACCCGCTCGCCATCGCCGATTACGGCCCGCTTTTTGCCGAGGATGGCCGCATGTTCGAGATCACATCCGGGCGGCTTCTGAAGGATGATATGCTGGTTGTCGCCTTCAAGGGCGTGACGGATCGCGATAGCGTGCAGAAACTCACCAATCTTCCTTTGTTTGTCGCGCGCAGTGCCTTGCCCCCGACAGAGGGTGAAGATGAATTCTACCATGCCGACCTCATCGGGCTTGAGGTTATGGCGGAGGATGGCACACCAATCGGCACGCTGATTGCCATTCAGGATTTCGGCGGCGGCGATATTCTCGAAATCCGCCCCATAACGGGCGGCCCCACCTGGTTGCAGCCCTTCACCAGGCTCGCCGTGCCACAGATCACGCTTTCAGAGCGGCGCATCATCATCAACCCTGCCTTTCTCGCCAAGCCTGAGCCTTACAAGCCGGAGGATTGAGGGCATGCAGGTGCGAAAAGCATGTCCCCGCGGAGGCGGGGATGGAAGCCGGTTTTGCGGAACACCATGCGACAAATGGTAAGCGGCTTTTCCGCCTCCGTCCTCACCTTGATGCCGGAGATGTTTCCCGGAACGCTCGGGTTGTCTCTTGCGGGGGATGCCTTGGCGAAGGGATTATGGCGGCTGGAGGTGAAGGATATCCGCGCGCATGGGCGCGGGCGGCACCGCATGGTGGATGATACCCCGGCGGGGGGCGGGCCGGGCATGGTTCTGCGTGCCGATGTTCTCGCCGAGGCGCTGGACAGCATCATTGCGCCTCATGATCCGCGCCCGCGCTACCTGCTCTCGCCGCGTGGCCGGGTTCTGCAACAGGCCGAAGCGCGCCAGCTTGCGGCGGGGCCGGGGGTTGTTCTGCTCTGTGGCCGCTTCGAGGGGGTGGATGAACGCATCATTGCCGCGCGCGGCCTCACCGAGCTTTCCATCGGCGATTACGTGCTTTCGGGCGGCGAGATCGCGGCGCAGGTGGTGCTCGATGCCGTGGTGCGCCTCATTCCCGGTGTGATGGGCGGCGCGGGGTCTGATATCGAGGAAAGCCATGAGAACGGCTTGCTCGAATACCCGCATTACACCCGCCCGCGCAATTTCGAGGGGCTTGCCATCCCCGAGGTGCTGACGTCCGGCAACCACGCCGCCATCGCGCGCTGGCGCAAGGAGGAGGCTTTGCGCCTCACGCAAGAGCGGCGGCCTGATCTTTTGAGCGGCAATCCCGCAATCAAGGCGTGACAGGCGCGCGCGATTGGTGTAACGCGCATGCTTCCGGACATAAAACGCTTCCGGACATAAAACAATTCACAACAGCGTCCCGAAACGCTCGCCAATAGGCGGAACGGAAAAAGGTTTAGGCTATGAATATGATCGAAACCATCGAACAGGAAGAAGCCGCCCGCGTTCTGGGCGAGAAGGTCATCCCCGCTTTTGCGCCGGGTGATACCGTCATCGTCAATGTGAAGGTGAAGGAAGGCGAACGCAGCCGCGTGCAGGCCTATGAGGGCGTGTGCATCGCGCGCAATGGCGGCGGGTTGAACGAGAGCTTCACCGTGCGGAAAATTTCCTATGGTGAGGGTGTGGAGCGCGTTTTTCCGCTTTATTCGCCGAATATCGATTCCATCAAGGTGGTGCGTCGCGGCAAGGTGCGCCGGGCAAAGCTCTATTACCTGCGCGATCGTCGTGGTAAATCGGCGCGTATCGCCGAGCGGGTGGACAGGAAGAGCGAAGCCAAGAAGGCCTGAGCCGCAGGGCCGCCCTTCACCCATGACGGATAAGCCATCAACAGGAGGCGTTCATGCCCGATACACTCAACCGCCCCAAGGACATCATTGATTATTGCCTGCGCCCCTCGGGTCTTTCGCCGGAAAGCGCAGAGTATCAGGATGTGTTCCGCCGCCTCGAACACGTGATCAAGACCTATCAGGCGCAGATTTTGCGTGCCAAACAGCCGGTTGATGTCGATTTTTCGCAGATGCGCACCATCACCATCAACGAAGATGCGCATGGGCATGATTGAATTGGCGTGAAAGACCTTGTTTGAAAGACTTGGCAAAAGCATAAGTCTTTCAACGCACTCACATCAAAACAAGAAAAAACCCGCCGAAGTGATCCTTCGGCGGGTTTTTCTTGTTTCGGGTGGAAACCCGTTGGTATTAGAGCATGCTTCATTTACATAGAAGCATAGCCTGAGTTGACGAGGTAGTTGGCGCACTCCTTGGGCGACACGAGGTCGAGCAGTTCGCCGACCTTTCGCCAGGTTGCCTCGATGGTTCGCGGTTGCGCCTTGCGCATGAGGTGCTTGAGCTTGGAGAAGAGCTGCTCGATCGGGTTGAGGTCGGGACTATAGGGCGGCAGGAAGAGGAGATGGGCGCCTGCCGCTCTGATCGCTTTCCTGGCCTGCTCGCCCTTGTGGCTGCCGAGATTGTCGAGGATGACGACGTCGCCCTTCTTGAGGGTCGGCACGAGGATCTTCTCGACGTAGAGCGTGAAGAACGCGCCATTGATCGGGCCGTCAATCACCCACGGCGCATCGACGCGATCGCAGCGCAGTGCTCCGATGAACGTCATCGTCCGCCAGTGACCGTACGGAACGCTCTGCTCCAGAGCAATTCCAGCGAAGGTTGAATCGCCTGAAACGCTCTACTCTCAAGTTTTGACGCAATTCCGGACGCGAAACCGGTTCCCACCCCCGCCTTCGCGGGGGCATGCTTTCGCTGGAATTGCTCCAGGCGTTTTCCGCGTGGTCCCCAGCCGCGCAGCGGGGCCATGTTGGTCTTGATCCCGCGCTTCGCGCAATCCCTACGGGATCATCGATGAACACGAGCCGCCGGGGATCGATGCGCCCCTGATACGCCTTCCAGCGCTTTCGTCGGCGCGCAATGTCGGGCCGGGTCTGCTCAGCCGCGACGGCCGTTTTTTTAAAGCTGAGGCCTTCGGCCCGCAGGCACACCCACACGGCTCGTCGCTCGGTCTTGATGCCCCGGGCCGCCAGTTCCGCGACCAGGCCGCGCGTCGTGAAGGGTCCTTCGGCACAACGGTCTCGCAGCCAGGCCGCGTTGTCAGCTGACAATGTCGGCGCCCTGTGGCCCCCGATCTGGCCATGTTTCAGAGCGCCCGTCTCGCGCCTGAGCTTGCGCCACTTCGAAACGCAGGACGGGCTGATCTTCAGAGCCGCGCCAATGGAACGGATCGACTCTCCCGTATCCGCTCGGGCCAGCGCGCGCTCACGTAAATCTTCTGAAAAAGGACGCGTCATTCCTGCTGGCCTCCTTTCTCCAGCAAGACTCTTGAATCACGAACCCGCTGATTTGCGAATCCCCGATTCCGTCAAAATGAAGCGTGCTCTAGGCCGTAGTGACAATTTAACATTGTAGGGATTCCCAAAAGCGGGCAAATCAGATTCAACGCTGATTTTTGGGAGATCAGCGATGAGTTGCGATTGCCTTCGGGATGATCAGTGGGAGCGTTTGCAGGATTTTGTGCCGGGCGGTCGCAAGGGGAAGCGCGGCCCGCGTTCGAACAACCGCTTGTTTTTTGACGCTCTTTTATGGCTTGCCCGATCGGGGGGGGGGCGTTGGCGTGATCTGCCGGAGCGGTTCGGCGATTTCCAGACGATCAAAAGGCGATACTAGAGCATTTCCGGCGAAGGTTGAATCGCCTGAAACGCTCTATCTCTTTGTTTTGGTGCAATTCCGGACGCGAAACCGGTTTCCACCCCCGCCTTCGCGGGGGCAAGCTTTCGCTGGAATTGCTCTATCGCTGGATTGAGCAAGGGGTTTTTGATGTTATCTTCCATAACCTTGGCGAGAACGCTGATCTGGAATGGCTGATGATTGATTTTTGCGTTGTTCGTGCTCATCAACATGCTGCCGGAGCGCGGCGTAAAAAGGGGGGTCTGATGCCCCGATGTTTTTAAGATCGGGTCTTGGTCGCTCACGTGGAGGATTGCGCACCAAAATTCATGCAGCAACCGATGCGCTCGGCATGCCGCTCAACCTGATCGGAACCCCTGGCCAAAGGAATGACATCACGCAGGCGCATAACCTGATCGAGGGTCTTGAAGCTGATGCCCTGCTTGCCGACAAGGCCTATGATGCCGACCATCTCATTGAAAAAGGAAAACAAAATGATACCGATATTGTCATTCTCTCCAAACGGAACCGCAAGATTGAGCGCCAATATGATGATGATCTTTACAAAGAACGGAATATCATCGAGCGGTTCTTCAACAAGCTCAAACAGTTCAGACGAATTGCAACACGATACGACAAACTCCTCGCTAATTTTATGGGCTTCGTCAAACTCGCAGCCATCGCAATCTGGCTCAAATAGTTAAATTGTCACTACGGCCTAGAGCAATTCCAGCGAAAGAGGGAACCGGTTTCGCGCCCGGAATTGCGTCAAAACTTGAGAGTAGAGCGTTTCAGGCGACTCAATCTTCGCTGGAATTGCTCTAATGCCTGAAATGCCGGGTGCCGGTAAAAACCATGGCGATTCCAGCCTTGTCTGCCGCCGCGATCACGTCGCTGTCGCGCATCGAGCCGCCGGGCTGGATGACAGCGGTCGCGCCCGCCGCGATCAAGGCTTCAAGCCCATCCGCGAAGGGAAAAAACGCATCCGAAGCGGCAACCGAGCCTTGCGTGAGCGGCGTATCCGAACCAAGTGCCCGTGCGGCTTCCGCCGCCTTCCAGGCGGCGATGCGCGCCGAATCCACCCGGCTCATCTGCCCCGCGCCAATGCCGACGGTTTTCCCCGCTTTCGCATAGACAATCGCGTTGGATTTCACGTGTTTGACAACGCGGTAGGCAAAGCGCAGATCCGCCATTTCCGCATCACCGGGCGCGCGTTTCGTCACTACCTTGAGCACCATATCATCCACCACCGCGTTATCGCGTGACTGGATGAGCCGCCCGCCGGCAATTATCCGCTCGATGCGGCCCGGCGCGCGCGGGTCTGGCAGGCCGCCCGTGAGGAGGAGGCGGAGGTTTTTCTTCGCGCCGATAATCGCCATCGCTTCCGGGCTGGCATCGGGCGCGATGATCACCTCGGTGAAAACCTCTGTGATCAAGCCTGCCACCTCGGCATCAAGCGGATGATTGGCGGCGATGATGCCGCCAAAGGCCGAAACAGGGTCGCAGGCAAGCGCGGCACGATAGGCTTCAGCCAGGGTGTTACCCTCGGCAACGCCGCAAGGGTTCGCGTGTTTGATGATGGCGATGGCGGCAACGCGCGCGGGGTCGAACTCGGCAACGCATTCAAACGCGGCATCGGCATCATTGAGGTTGTTATAGGAGAGCGCCTTGCCCTGCACCTGCCTTGCGCTGGCAACGCCGATGCGCGGCGCAGAAGGCGTGAAGGCAAGGCTGGCGCTTTGATGCGGGTTTTCACCATACCGCAGCGGCATTTCATGCGTTATGCCCGCAAGTTTCGGCCCATCCCGCGTTTCGTCCAGAAACCAGCGTGACACCGCATCATCATAAGCAGCGGTATGCGTGAAGGCTTTTGCGGCCAAAGCCTTTCTGAAAACGAGCCGGGTTCCCCCCCCCTCCGCCTCAAGCTCGGCAAGAAAGGCCGGGTAATCCGCCGGATCAACGAGAACGCAGACGCCATCATGGTTCTTGGCCGCCGAACGCAGCATGGCCGGGCCGCCAATATCGATATTCTCGATGATGGTGTCAAAATCGGCGCCCCGCGCCAAGGTTTCGCGGAAGGGATAGAGATTGCCAACCAGCAGATCGATCGGCGCAATGCCATGCGCAAGCAAAGCAGCCTGATGCGCCGGGTTGTCGCGCATGGCAAGAAGCCCGCCATGCACCCTGGGATGCAGGGTTTTCACCCGCCCGTCCATCATTTCAGGAAAACCCGTGACATCGGAGATATCGAGCACCGGCAACCCCAGCGCGACAAGCGCGCTGCGTGTTCCACCGGTTGAAATCAACGCGACGCCGCGTGCGTGCAAAGCCTCTGCCAAAGGGGCGATACCGGTTTTGTCGAAAACGGAAATCAGGGCACGCGCAACTGGGCGGCGATTATTCGGCATGACGGCTCTTTCGTTCACAGCATGGCTGTGTGCTTGCAGCCTTCATGGCGTTTTCGTCAAGCAGGAGTTTTGCGCAATTCCCTGTTTCGTCACACATCGCCCGAAGTGCTCAGGTACATCTGATACCAAAGGCCCTGGATGCTGACGCATGGGGCCTTTGAAGACCCTGAATTTATCAAATGCAGTCAATGGCTTGATAAATTCAGGACGGAATACCAAAGAGTCATTGTTAATGACCTTTGGTATGAACGGTTCGGGATGTTCTCGTTGCCGCTCGCGGCTTCAAATGAAGATGCTGGCCGCATCAGGAACGTCAGCGGCGCTTCATAAATACCGCAAAGCCTCGGCGATATCTGCCTCAACCACCTCGGCCATCGGCTTTTTCACCTTTGCGGCCTGCGTGGCTTCGCCCGCGCGCATCACGAGAAGGATGGTCTCAAGGCCGGGGCAGGCGATATCGCCGCAATCGATCTCCGAAATCGTCAGCGTCACGGGCGGATCATGGCCCAGGATCGCTTCAGCCCAGGCGCGGATGCGGGCTTTGACGGCATCATCCGGTTTTGCGCGCGCGCGGAAGAAGCCGAACAGCGCCATCAGTCAAACCGGGAGATCAAGAAGGCCCGACGCGCCGCTTTCCGCGCCAAAAGCCAGAGCCTTGCCATCATCGCTCCAGCCCAAAGCGGAAATCGCCGCGCCATCGCCCCCCGCGCGCACCAGAAGTTCGGCATTATCGGTGAGGCGCACCAGCATGACCCAGCCATCCTCATAGCCGATCGCGAGAACCAGCGCCTTGGGGTGAAACGCCACCTGCGTCACCTTTGCCGGGCGCACGCCGCATTCGCGCGGGGCCTTGCCCATCGGCCCATCCTTGGCGAAGGGCCAGATGATCGCAGCCTCAGCGCCGCTGGTGGCGAACCACAACCCGTCATGAGACCATGAAAACGAACGGATTTTGCCGGGGTAGCCCGACATTCGCATATGCCCCTTATCCGTGAGCCGCCAGCCATGAAGCTGGTTTTCCTGCATGGAGGTGACGACAAACCGCCCATCGGGCGACCATGCAATATCGATATGCGCGCCCTTCCAGAGGAGTTTTTCCGGCTCGGCGGCGAGATTGGGAAACCAGAGGCTCGCGCCATCGACATGCGCGATGCCGAGGCGGAACCCCTTGGGGGCAAAAACCAGACCCTGACAGGAGGAGAGGAGGGGAAGGGTTTTGATGCTGCCCTTGCCATCGCGCATAAACGCCGCTTTCCCCGCGCTCCAGGCGGTTGCGCCATCCGGCCCCAGGGCGAGGGCGTTGATCCACTGGCCCTTTTGCTCTGCGATCAGGGTTGGCGTGCCATCCGCGCGGGTTTCAAACACCCGCCCGTCATCCCCGCCGGTGAGGATGCGGCTTTGGTCACTCTTGGCGATAAGAATGCCGTCCTTGTGCGGGCGCAAGGCGGGTTTGCTACGCCCGATCTGGATGCCGCCATCGGCCAGAACGAAAAACGGCTCGCCGCCGAAAAACCCGCTCAAGAGCACATGCGCGTCAAAATGCAGGCTGGTGACGCGCTCGACAAGGCTTTGCGGCTTATTGAGAACCGTGCCCGTCACGCGGCGCATCCCATGAAGCCCGCCCTTAGGGCCGCTTTATCAAGCTTGCGGCCGATAAAAACGATTTTCGAGGTGCGGGCCTCCCCCGCCTTCCAGTCGCGCTGCAAATCGCCATCGAGGATCATGTGAACGCCCTGAAACACGAAGCGCTTCGGCTCCTTCTTGAAGGCAAGAATGCCCTTGGAGCGCAGGATATTCGGCCCTTCATTCTGCACGAGGTCATTGATCCAGGGCATGAATTTATCGGGGTCCATCTCGCCCTTGTGCTCGAACGCGACCGAGGTGATTTCCGCGTCATGGATAGGGGCAGGGCTATGCTCATGCCCATGATCGTGCTCATGATGGTGGCTTTCATGCGCGCAACCCGGCCCGCAGTCATGGTCATGCGCGTGATGGTGGTGGTGATGCCCGCCTTTCAAGAAATCCGGCTCGATTTCAAGAATACGGTCGAGCTCGAACGCGCCGCGATCGAGCACCTGATCGAGCGCGATGGCGCAGTTTTGCGTTTTATGCAGCGTCGCGTAAGGGTTGATGCCGCGAATGCGCGCCTCCACCGCCTGCAATTCGGCGGGGCTGACAAGATCGGTCTTGTTGAGCAGGATGACATCGGCGAAGGCGATCTGGTTTTTTGCTTCCGGTGCGTCTTTCAGGCGGGCCGAGAGCCATTTGGCATCTGCTACCGTCACCACCGCGTCGAGCCGGGCTTTGGCACCGACATCCTGATCGACGAAAAAGGTCTGCGCCACGGGGGCGGGGTCGGCAAGCCCGGTGGTTTCGACGATGATGGCGTCAAACCGGCCCTTGCGCTTCATCAGCGTTTCGATGATGCGGATGAGGTCGCCGCGCACGGTGCAGCAGATGCAGCCATTGTTCATCTCGAAGGCTTCTTCATCCGCGCCGACAACCAGCTCGTTATCAATGCCGATTTCGCCGAATTCATTGACGATCACCGCGTATTTCCTGCCATGCGGCTCGGAGAGGATGCGGTTCAGCAGCGTGGTTTTACCCGCGCCAAGATAGCCGGTGAGAACAGTGACGGGGATTTTCTCGCTCATGGCATGCCTCATGTGTTCGACCTTGTTCTGGCGCTTGCGCCAGCCAAATTCAAGCCCCTGCCGGGCGGCTTAATCCTTCAGCGCCTCCAGCAGCACCGTCATAGTGTTGCGCATCATGCTGATATAGGTCGCGGCGGGGCCTTTTTCATCCGAGAGCGCGTCGGAATAAAGCGTGCCGCCCAGTTTCGCGCCGGTTTGTTTGGCAAGCTCCGCGCCGATGCGCGGATCAGCGAAGGTTTCGATAAAAACAGCACGCGCCTTTTTCTCCCGCACGATGCGGATAACGCGGGCGATATCCTTTGCGGAAGGCTCGCTCTCGGTTGATAATCCCTGCACGCTCTCAAGCCTGAAGCCGTAATCGCGCGCGAAATAGCCCAAGGCATCATGATTGGTGACGATGATGCGCTTTTCCGGCGGAATTGTGCTGAAGGCGGCTTTCAAATCCGCGTCCAGCGTGCCGAGCGCGTTGATATAGGCTTCCGCGCGGCTCTGGTAGAGGCTGGCATTCGCCGCATCTGCCGCGATCAGGCCATCACGGATATTGGCGGCATAAAGCTTCGCCGCGCTGACGGATTGCCAGGCATGCGGATCAAGCCGCCCGTGATCATGGCCGTGCCCGTGTTCGCTGCCGGATGTGAGCGGCTTGACGCCCGTGCTCGCGGTGATGACGCGCGCTTTGGTGCCGGAGGAGGCGATGAGGCGCGGCATGAAGCCTTCAAACCCCAGCCCGTTGATGAGAATGAGATCCGCATTCTTCAGCGCCTTCGCATCATTCGGGGTGGGGGCATAGACATGCGCATCGGCATTCGGGCCGACAAGCGCGGTGACGATGGCGCGATCCCCCGCGATTTCACGCGCCATATCCGCGAGAATGGAGAACGAGGCGACGACGGAAAGCGGCTTCCGCGCCTGCGCGAAAACGGGCGTGGCGAACATTGCGCCTGCCAATATCATTGATGTTATAACATTGCGTTTTGAGAGCGAAAGCATGCTTCATCTCCTGTTGTGATTACGCTTCAAGATGGCGTTGTGGCAGAAAACGGCGCAGAAGGCCGAAGGGGGCAAAAACAAGCGAGGCGAGATAAAGCCCGCCTGCCACAAGAATGATCGCCGGGCCGGATGCCAGACCCGCATGGTAGGAGAGCAGCAGCCCGACAAGATTGGCGATAAGCGCAGAGAGAACCGCGATGCCGAGCATCGGCGCGATAGTCTCGCTCCAGAGCCGGGCGATGCCCGCCGGCAGCATCATGATGCCCACCACCAGCAGGGTGCCGAGCGCGTGAAACCCGGCAACAAGGTTGAGCACCACAAGCGCGAGAAAGCCGAGATGGAACAGCGCGCCAAAGCGGCTGATGCCCGCCGCAAAGCCGGGGTCGAGGCATTCCATGACAAGCCCGCGATAGCCGAAGGCGAGGGCAACAAGCGTGAGGCTTGCAACCGAAACGATCAGGAGCAGGGTTGCATCATCGAGCGCGAGGATGGAGCCGAAGAGCAAGGCGAGAACGTCGATCTTGCTCCTGCTCGCGGAAATCAGCGTCACGCCCAAAGCGAGCGAGATGAGGTAGAAGGCCGCGAGCGCCATATCCTCCTTCACCATCGTGAAGCGTGAGACGAGGCCCGAGGCGAGCGCGACGCTGAACCCCGCGATAAGGCCGCCAATCGTCATGAAGCCGAGCGAGAGCCCGCCGATGAAAAAGCCAAGCGCCGCGCCGGGCAGAATCGCATGCGCCATCGCGTCCCCGATCAGGCTCATGCGGCGCAGCATCAGGAAGACGCCGATGGGGGCCGCGCCAAGCGAGAGCGCAACCCCGCCAACCAGCGCGCGGCGCAGGAAGGGAAATTCGATGAAGGGGCTAATCAACGCGTCATAAAGCCAGAGCATTATGCGGCGCGCCTGCATTCGGCGGCATCCCGGTCAAACGCCTCGGACATGGCGCGCGCGCGATCAAGGTTCGGCTGGTTCAGCACCGCGCTGCTTGCGCCCCAGGCGATGGGCTCACGCGCGATGAGCAGGCTTTGCGGCATATGCTGGCGCACGATTTCAAGGTCGTGGAGCACGATGAGGATGGTGCGCCCCTCCTTGTGCCAGCGCGCGATGATGGCGAGAAGATCGGCAATCGTGCCGGAATCAATCGCGGAAAACGGCTCGTCGAGCAAGAGAAGCGGTGCGTCCTGCACCATCAGCCGTGCAAAGAGGAGGCGCTGCATCTGCCCGCCCGAAAGCGTGCGGATGGGCCGCGCTTCAAACCCCGTCAGCCCCACGGCGTTGATCGCCTCATGCGCGCGCTGGCGATCCTGCTTGCCGATGCGCCCGAACATGCCGCTTTTGCCGCAAAGCCCGGTGAGCGCGAGGTCCATCACGTTCACCGGAAAATCGCGCGTCAGATCGCCGATCTGCGGCATATAGGCGAGGCGGGGAAAGCTGTTCTCGATCCGCCCGCCAAGCGGCGCGATGCGCCCGGCAATGCCCTTGAGAAGCGTCGATTTACCGCCGCCATTCGGGCCGATAATGGCGAGAAGCGCGCCGTCCTCGATCCGCCCGTCAAGGTGATGGACAGCAGGGTGCCTGTCATAGCCCAACGTGAGGTCGTGGAGAGCGAGATGCGCGCTCATGCGATGGCCCAAAAGGTTGCAAGCCAGAGCGCGAGGATGAGGGGGAGGATCATGAGAAGCCGCTGAAGCCCCGACAGCGCGATGAGGTTGATGCGCGGCGCATGTGTAGCCGGGGCATGATCATGAGGGTGGTCGTGATCATGGTGATGGTCGTGGCCATGATGATCATGCGCGCTGTGGGAGGGGTGATTGGCCATAAAAAAATGTTATACTATAACATTTCTGCCCTCGCAAGCGCGAAGAACTTATGCCCCTATTCGTAAAACGGCTCGACCGCGATGGCGCCCTTGACGAATTTTGCCGTGAGATAAAGCCCGCCAAGAAGGCAGAGCGCAACCAAGGCCAAAGTCACCTCGCTGCCCCAGCCCATCAACCCGCCCATGGCCCAGCCGAGCGCGAGGGCGGCGGCGATGATCTCGGTGCCCACCAATATCCCGGCGCAGATGACGGCGATGGCGTTGGAGCGGTTGAAGCGTTTTTCAGCCATGGGGGTCTCTTTTTCCGGTTCGGATATTGGACAATGACTCTTACCCCAATCTTTGGTCTGATGCAATTTGAAGACGGCAACGGTAAGGCTTTCGACTTACACAATATCCGGCGTGCACCACCCGAGATGTTGGCCGGAATCCACCGCGATCATCTGCCCGGTGACGTGGCGGGCATGCGCAAGATAAAGCGCCGCTTCGGCGATGGCCTCCGGCGCGACGACCTCACCAAGCAGGGTGCCGCGCGCTTCGGCTTCAAACCCGGCCATGCCGTCATGGATATTCGGCAAGGTCGGGCCGGGGCCGACGCCATTGACGCGGATGCGCGGCGCAAGCGCCTGCGCCAGCGTTTTCGTTGCGGTGTAAAGCGCGGATTTTGCCAGAGTATAGCTGAAAAATTGCGGGTTCGGCCGCAGCACGCGCTGATCGATGATGTTGATGACCGCGCCCCTCTCACCCCCCGGCAAGGCTTTGGCGAAGAGCGCGGCGAGCAGAACCGGCGCTTGCAGATTGACTGCGAGATTGGTGGAAAACGCGGCAGGGTCGAGGCTCTCGACGCTGTCCTGATGAAAGAGCGAGGCGTTGTTGATGAGAAGGTCTGGCGGGCCGAAGGGCTGGCACGCCGCCTCATAAAGCGCGGGCAGGCTGGAGAGCACGGCAAGATCACCGCTGATGACAGCAGCTTTCGCGCCCGTGGCCGCAAGCCTGGCTTGAAGCGCCTCCGCCTCAGCCATGGAGTGGCGAGCATGAAGAACAAGGCAGTAGCCAGCCCCCGCCAGCGCCTGCGCCATGACGGCGCCCAGCCGCTTTGCCGCGCCCGTGACGAGCGCAACCTTGCGGGGAGAGAGTGCGGCGCGGCTCATGATTTTTTCGCCCTTTCGATCAGGCGCCGCTCGATATCCTTGGCGATGCGCAGCCAGCGATAAAAGGCGTAATTCATCGCGGTGATGAAGCCATAACGCCCGCGCAGGATATGGCGGCGGATGAGATAGGCTTTCAGAAAGGCTGCCGGAAATTCAAGGAAGAGGCGCCAGAGCGGCATCGTCTTGCCGCGCGCAGCAAGATCCATCACCTGCTGATCGGAATAGGCGTTGAGCTTCACCAGTTGATCGCCGATCGAGCGCACGGAAAAATGGTGGATCATGCCGCTCAGCCGCAAAACCCGCGCGCCCGCATGCAAATCCACCCTGTCATGCACGGGAGAGGGCGAATATTGCCCCTTCAAACGGTTGTAAAGCCGCACGGGCGCGAGCGCATAGGCGAAGGGGTGCGGCGCGGCCTCACCGGGAAACACCTCCGCGATGCGGATTTCATACCCATCTGCCAAAGGAGGGCCGGCGGCGAAAAGCGCGCGGATTTCATCTGAAAGCGCTGGCGGCACCCATTCATCCGCGTCGATATTCAGCAGCCACTCATGGCGGCATTGCGCTTCGGCGAAGCGCTTTTGCAGGCCATAACCCTGCCAGTCATGGTGGAACACGCGCGCGCCGAAAGCTTCCGCCAGCGCTTGCGTTCCATCCACCGAGCCGGAATCCACCACCACGATATCCTCGCTCAGGCCGCGCAGGGCATCGAGCACGCGGGGCAAACGATCCGCTTCGTTTTTGGTGATGATGAAGATCGAAAGCGGAATCATGGCAGGCCATTTTGCAGCTTGAAGAGAGAAAATCGCGTGAAAGGGTCTTTTTCGAGCGCCTTTTCGGCAATGCCATGCCCATGATGCAGAAGACAAGAGGCGATGCGCAAGGGGGCCGGAATAGAGGAACAAGCCCGCCCCTTTGTGGATAAGCTGCTTGAAAATATAGTTTATCATCTTGTTAATGTTAATGCAGTCCTTGTGGCTTTAATCAAATGTTGTCTCTCTTTTTATGGTTTTGTTTTTCTTGATGAAGCGCTGTGTTAATCCTGATGAATGATGAACGGCAGAAATTGCCGGATATGATTTTTTTCAGGAGGGCGATATGCGCTTTGATCTCAAATCAACGCTGATTTTTGTCGCAATACTCAATGCTGCTTTCTATGCAAAAAATGGATACGCAGCTGATCTTCCCAATCGTGGCGCTTATTCAACGCCGGTTTTGACGAATGGCGGCTATGGCGCGAACTGGACCGGGTTTTATGCCGGTGGCCATCTTGGCTATGGGTTCGGCAAGGCCAATAACGCGGATATTTCCGGTTTTCTGGGTGGGGTTCAGGGCGGTTTCAATTATCAGATTGATCGCGCGGTGCTCGGACTTGAGGCGGATGTCAGCTATTCCGGCATCGATTACCGTGGCTTTACGGACACATTCCGCCAGAAATGGCTGATGTCCGGTCGCGCCCGGCTTGGCTACAGCATCGACCGTTTCATGCCCTATGTGACCGCCGGTGTCGCCTATTCCACGGCGACAATGAAGGCGGCGGGCGGCAAATCCGACAACAGCCATCTTGGTTTCGTGATGGGCCTGGGCGCGGAAGCGCTGCTGACAGACCATATAACGGCCCGCGTGGAGTATCTCCATTACCGCTTTGGCTCTGAAACCTATGCCATTCCGCTTGCAACCCGCAATACGGAAATCACCACAAATGCCTTGCGTTTCGGCGTGAATTACAAGTTCTGAACCCGTTTTCGAGGTGGTTCGCCTCAATCAAGGCGAAGATATGGCTGAAGCTGCCACGAAAAGAACAGACGCTTTTTCTAGGAAAGCGATGTGCGGGGTTGGGCCTTGTCCGATCTCATTGTCTCGAACTGGCCGGAACGATCCGGCCCCGGGCCGTGGAGGAGCATCCGCCGCCTGTTTTACGTTACCTGAGGAGTTGATATGATGAAGATGAAATTGATGACGGGCCTTGCCGTCGCGCTGATGAGCACGGCTGCGATGGCGGCGGATCTGCCGCGCAGAACAGACCCCGTCGCGCCGGTCATGCGCGCGATGCCGACCTTTACCTGGACAGGGTTTTACGCCGGTGTGAACGCGGGCTATGGCTTTGGTTCCTTCACCGGTTCGGCTGGAAACAGCTTCAAAGACCCGGGCGGTTTTGTCGGCGGCGGCCAGCTTGGCTATAATTATCAGGTTGGCAGCATGGTCTATGGCCTTGAAGCCGATCTCGACTACACCGACCTCAAGGGCAGGTCGAATGCCGCTGCCTTTGCTGGTGGCAAGGACAGGGTGAATTACATCGGCACCATGCGCGGTCGTCTTGGCTACGCGGTTGACCGCTTCCTGCCTTATGTCACCGGCGGTTTCGCCTATGGTGGCAGCAAGATCACCGTTCCGGGCGTTGGCAGCTCCAACCCGGTCAATACCGGATATGCGCTTGGTGCAGGCGTTGAATATGCCCTCACCAATACTGTAACGGCGCGTGTTGAAGGCCTTTACGTTGACCTGATGGACAAGAAGGTTCTGGGCGACACGGCCAAGAACGGTGCTGAACTCGGTATCGTCCGCGCCGGTTTGAACGTCAAGTTCTGATCTCCCTGACCTCGACTTTGAATGATGAAGGCCCGGCGCAAGCCGGGCCTTTTTTATGCGGCTGAGAAGCCCATTTTTAGGCAAAACCGGTGTTTTGCTGCGTTGCAGCGTGAAAATACTCTGCCCGTTTGCCAATTCGCCTTTTGACTCATCTTCCCAAGGAGGCTATGGCCGCTAGGTGACAGGTCATCATCCAAAAGTCGGCAATGGCTGTTTTCATGCAATTGCCGATGTCATGGTGAAACCGTGATCAACCATCGATGCGATCAACCAAGAAAGGGCCGATAGAATGGCCCTGCCGGAGGGAAGAGACATGATAAAGACACGCTGGGCCGCTGCTGCGGCCATCTCGGCACTGATGATCGGGGCAGCCTCTGCCCAGCAGCCGATCAAGATCGGCCTGAGCGGCCCTTTTACCGGTGGTTCGGCGGCCATGGGCGTTTCGATGCGCGATGGCGTCAAGCTTGCGGCACAGGAAATCAACAAGGCCGGCGGGGTTCTGGGACGCCCGATCCTGCTCGTCGAGCGCGATGACGAGGCCAAGAACGAGCTCGGCGTGCAGATCGCGCAGGAATTGATCAACAAGGAACAGGTTGTCGCCACCGTCGGCTATATCAATACCGGTGTCGCGCTGGCTTCGCAGCGTTTCTATCAGGAAGCGGAAATCCCGGTGATGAACAATGTCGCGACCGGAACATTGGTGACGCGGCAATTCGCAGGCCCCGAACACAAGGCGAATTACATTTTCCGCAATTCCGCCAATGACACCATCCAGAGCGCGATGATCGCCGATGCGGTGAAGAAGGCCGGTTACACCAAGCCCGCCATCATCGCCGATTCCACCAATTACGGCCAGCTTGGCCGCGCCGACCTTGAAAAGGCGCTGGGCGAACGTGGCCTCAAGCCCGTCGCGGTGGAAAAATTCAACATCGGCGACACCGACATGACGGCGCAGGCCCTGCGCGCCAAGGATGCGGGCGCGGATGTGGTTCTCACCTATGCCATCGGGCCGGAGCTCGCGCAGACGGTCAATGCCGTTGTCAAGCTGGGCTGGAAAGTCCCGGTCATGGGCTCCTGGACGCTCTCCATGGCAAGCTTCATCGATTCGGCTGGCGCGAACGGCGAAGGCGTGATGATGCCGCAAACCTTCATCCAGCTGCCGACGACGCCGAAGCGCAAGGCCTTCATCGAAGCCTATCAGACGACCTACAAGGTTGATCGTATCCCCTCGCCGGTTTCTGCCGCGCAGGGCTATGATTCGATGCTGCTCCTTGCGGCCGCGATCAACCAGGCGAAATCGACCGACGGGCCGAAAATCCGCGCCGCGCTTGAAAATCTCACAACGAAGATCGAGGGCGTCGTCACCACCTATGACAAGCCCTTCAGCGCCACCGACCATGAAGCCATCACCGCCAATATCCCCGTTCTTGGCACGGTGAAGGGTGGCCGCGTCATCCCTGCAAACCCGGCGGATCTTGAAGGCGATGGCGCCTTGCGCGTGAAGCCGAAATCGTAAGCACGGCTTTGATCGAGCATTCCCCCCGCGTGAGCGGGGGGATCATTTTTCCATAAAGTCCGGTTTTTCTCGGCCGTGGTTCGGGGCGCCTTGTCATGCAAAATTTTCTGCAAATTCTGGTCTCCGGCATTTCTGTCGGCATGATTTATGGCGTCATCGCCTTTGGCTATCAGTTGACCTTCGCCACCTCGAAAACGTTGAATTTCGGGCAGGGTGAAGCCCTGACGCTCGGGGCCCTCGTCGGGTTTTCCACTGTCGGGTTTCTGGCCGGTCTCTCGCTCGGGCCAGCCGCTGCTTATATCATCGCGCTTCCCATCGTTTTTGCCTTCGGCCTTGCGCAAGGCTCGGTGGTGGAATGGCTTGGCGTTCGCCAGGCGATGAAGACCAAATCCGAAGCGGGCTGGATCATGGCGACCATCGCGCTTGGTATTATCTTCAAGAACCTCGCTGAAAACATCTGGGGCAAGGACCCGCTGAAATTCCCTTCACCACTGAGCGAAAATCCTTTGACGATTGGCGGCGTGAATATCCGCCCCATGGAAATCGCCATCGTGCTTGGCGCGCTCGCCATGATGCTGGCGGTGGAGGCGTTCAACCGCCGCTCGATTTACGGCAAAGCCGTGGTCGCGACCGCGAATGACCGGGATGCGGCGGGCCTCATGGGCATCAACACGCCGCTCGTCATCACCTTTTCCTACGCGCTCTCCTCGCTCAGCGCCGCCTTGGCGGGGGTGCTTGTTGCGCCGATCACGCTGACGGGGGCGAATATGGGCGCGGCCTTGGGCCTCAAGGCTTTTGCGGTTGCGATTATCGGCGGGCTTTCCAGCGGTTTTGGCGTCGTGGTCGGCGGTTTGATCCTCGGCATCACCGAGAGCCTCACCGGGTTTTATTTCGAGACGGGCTACAAGGATGTGCCCGGATTGATCCTGCTGCTGCTGGTTCTCTCGTTCAAACCCGCCGGATTGTTCGGCAAACCCGCGATCAAGAAGGTTTGAGTGCGATGAAAGCGTCTTTTTCCGCCCTTGGCGTTCTTTTGCTTGCGGTTTTGCCGTTTGCGATCACCTCCTCCTATTATCTGCCGCTCATCACCACCATCATCATCTATTCGATCCTCATTCTGGGGCTGGATATCGTCTTCGGCTATACGGGTGAGGTTTCGATCGGCCATGCCGCGCTTTTCGGCGTTGGGGCTTATACCGCGGGCCTGATGTCGATGCATTTCGGGCTCGGCTTCTGGTGGGCGCTGCCCTTCGCCATTATCATCACCGCCTTGTTCGGCGCGCTTCTCGCTCTGCCTGCGCTGAAGGTGACGGGGCCTTATCTTGCCATGGTGACCTTGGCCTTTGGCACCATCGTCATCACGCTTATCAATGAAATGACCGATCTTGGCCCCTATCTTGGCCATTTGAACCTCACCAATGGCCCGCTCGGCATCGAGCTGCGCACGCCGGTTTTCATCGATGTGCGCGATTATATCGACATTTCACTCAAGCGCATGAAGGAGGTGGAATATTACTATATCTCCGCCATCGCGCTGGTTCTGACGGTTCTCATCATCAATCGCGTCATCGCCTCGCATTATGGGCGGGCGTTTGAAGCCTTGCGCGACAGCCCGATTGCGTCCGATTGCATGGGCGTCAATGTCTACAAGCACAAGGTTCTCGCCTTCGTCATCAGCGCCGGTTTTGCCGGGCTTGCGGGCGTGCTTTACGCTTATTTCCGGCAATATATCGCGCCGGAAGCCTTCGGGTTCTACCAGTCGATCGAATTTTTGCTGGCGGTGGCGATGGGCGGGCGTAAATCGCGGCTCGGACCGATCATCGGCGCGGCGATCATCGTTTTCCTGCCGAATATCCTCTCCGATCTTGAGCTTTTCCGTTATGTCGCGGCGGGCATTGCTGGTGTAGCGGTGATTGCCGGGTTCTTCGCCTGGCGGCGCAAGCCGGAAAACGCGGTCTCCATCGGCATTGCGGTGGCGCTCTGCGTGGCGCTTTTCGCCTTCTCGCTCGTGCTCCAGCGCATCGTTGATTACAAATTGACGATTTATGGCCTCATGATCCTGTTCGTCGTCTATTATCTGCCGGATGGCATCATGGGTTTCGTGCGGCAGGTTCTGGGGCGCGTTGCGCCTTCCCTCGCCTCGCACCACCCGGTGATCACGGCGCAGGCGGACCTCTCGAAGGTCTGGGGCGCGGGGGATGCAGGCGTGCAAGGCCGCACCTTGCTCGATGTTGAGAAAATCCTCATGCAGTTCGGCGGCCTCAAAGCATTGAACGCGGTCGATCTTGCGGTCAAATCCGGCACCATCCATGGCTTGATCGGCCCGAATGGCTCGGGCAAAAGCACCATGATGAATGTGCTGACCGGTATTTACGTGCCAACGGGCGGGGATATCCGCTTTGACGGGCAGAGCCTCGTTGGCCAGAAATCGCCGGATATCGCGGATAAGGGCATCGCCCGCACCTTCCAGAACGTCCAGCTTTTCAGCGAATTGACATTGATCGAGAACGTGATGGTGGGGCTTCATCACACCTATTCGAGCGGGTTTTTCTCGGTCGCGCTCGGCACGCCGAAAGCGCGGATGGAGGAGAAATCCGCCCGCGAGCGCGCGATGAGCATCCTGCAATTCGTGGGGCTTGACGCTCTGGCGAATGAAGAGGCGCGCAACCTGCCCTATGGCAAGATGCGGCTTCTCGAAATCGGCCGCGCCATGGCGCTTGACCCGAAACTGCTGCTGCTCGATGAGCCTGCGGCGGGCCTCACCGCGCCCGATATCAAGGAGCTGATCGAGATCATCCGCAAGATCAAGGCGCATGGCATCACGGTTATCCTCATCGAGCACCATATGGATGTGGTGATGAGCATTTGCGACACCGTGACGGTGCTGGATTTCGGCCAGAAGATCGCCGAGGGCCAGCCCGCCGATGTGCAGGCCAACCCGCGCGTGATCGAGGCCTATCTTGGGGGCAGCGCCGCTGCGGCGCATTGAGGAGATAACCCATGCTTCACATCAATGCGCTGGTTGCGGGCTATGGCAAGGTCAAGGTTCTGCAGGAAATCACCATCCATGTGCCCAAGGGCC
>Ga0209594_1000195_pt1 | contig 44960 bp, 31 predicted proteins | sample AshMeaCrysSpring_FD_184126 | JGI IMG/M metagenome (GOLD analysis project Ga0209594, IMG submission 184126) | Groundwater microbial communities from Big Spring, Nevada to study Microbial Dark Matter (Phase II) - Ash Meadows Crystal Spring... | ecosystem: Environmental > Aquatic > Deep subsurface... | reverse complement strand
CCGACGGGGCCTGGCGGGAGGCGCCGCTGTACCGCCGCGAGCAGCTGGCTGCGGGACAGACGGTGAGCGGTCCGGCGATCGTGGCCGAGGCCGACGCCACCACCGTGGTGGAGCCGGGGTGGCAGGCGCAGGTGCTGCCCATCGGCCACCTGCTGATGCGCCGCGTGCTACCCCGTCCCGACGCCGCCGTCGGCACGGCGGTCGACCCGGTGCGGCTGGAGGTGTTCAACAACCTGTTCATGGCCATCGCCGAGCAGATGGGCGCCCGGCTGCAGAGCACCGCCCAGTCGGTGAACATCAAGGAGCGGCTGGACTTCTCCTGCGCCCTGTTCGATCCGGACGGCAACCTCGTCGCCAACGCCCCGCACATGCCGGTGCACCTGGGGTCGATGGGCGCGAGCGTGCACCAGGTGATCGCCGCCAACGCCGGCACCATGCGACCCGGGGACGTCTACGCGGTCAACGATCCCTACCACGGGGGCACCCACCTGCCCGACGTCACCGTGGTGACGCCCGTCTACGCCCGGGACGCCACGAGCGCCCAAGCCCGACCGCTGTTCTTCGTCGCCTCCCGCGGCCACCACGCCGAGATCGGCGGGCTCACGCCGGGATCGATGCCGGCCTTCAGCCGCACGGTGCACGAGGAGGGGGTGCTGCTGGACAACTGGCTGCTGGTGCGTGACGGGGTCTTCCGCGAGGACGAGACCCGCCGGCTGCTCACCGACGCGCCGTTCCCCTCGCGCAGCCCGGAGATGAACCTGGCCGACCTGCGCGCCCAGGTGGCCGCCAACGAGAAGGGTGTGGCCGAGGTGCGGGCGATGATCGACCACGTCGGACTCGACGTGGTGCAGGCCTACATGCGCCACGTGCAGGACAACGCCGAGCAGGCCGTGCGCCGCGTCATCGACCGGCTGCACGACGGGCACCACCGCTACGAGATGGACGGCGGAGCCGTCATCGAGGTGAGCGTGCGGGTGGACCGGCACAGCCGTAGCGCGACCGTGGACTTCACCGGGTCCAGCCCGCAGTGCGCCACCAACCTGAACGCACCGCGCTCGGTGGCGACCGCCGCCGTCATGTACGTGTTCCGCACCCTGGTCGACGACGACATCCCGCTCAACGACGGCTGCCTTCGCCCGCTGCGGGTGGTGGTCCCCGAGCGGTCGTTGCTCGCCCCGGCCTTCCCGGCCGCGGTGGTGGCCGGCAACGTCGAGACGTCCCAGGCCGTCACCGGAGCCATCTACGCAGCGCTGGGCGTGCAGGCGGAGGGTTCGGGGACGATGAACAACGTGACCTTCGGCAACGCCACCCACCAGTACTACGAGACGGTGGCGTCGGGGTCCGGTGCCGGCGACGGCTTCGCCGGTGCACCGGCCGTGCAGACCCACATGACCAACTCCCGGCTCACCGACCCCGAGGTGCTCGAGGCCCGGTTCCCGGTGCGGGTCGAGTCGTTCTCGCTGCGCCGGGGCAGCGGCGGTGCCGGTCGCTGGCCGGGGGGAGACGGGGCCGACCGGCGACTGCGCTTCACCGAGCCGGTCACGCTCAGCGTGCTGTCGGGGCACCGCCGGGTGCCGCCCTACGGCATGGCCGGCGGATCGCCCGGCGGGCTCGGGCGCACCTGGGTCGAGCGGGCCGACGGCACCGTCGTCGACCTCGCCAGCATGGACAGCGTGGACCTGGCGGCCGGGGACCTGCTCGTCGTGCAGACACCGGGCGGCGGCGGCTACGGCGTGGCGGACGAGGCCACCCCGTGACCGGACGCGACCAGCGGGCACCGATGGAGCGGCTCACCCAGATCCTGTCGGTGCTGTCGGCCGCCGCGCCGCAGCCAGTGGCAGCCGATCGGCTGCTGGCGGTGGTCCGCTACGGCGCCGGCACCGTGGAGGACCGCCGCGACCAGCTGCGTCGTGACGTGCGCCATCTGGAGGCGCTCGGCTGGGCCATCGACAACCTCGCCGAGCCGGGCCAGCCGGCGCGCTACCGGCTCACCGCCGTCGACAACCGGCTGCGGGTGGAGCTCACCCCGCAGCAGCGCGCCGAGCTGTTGCGGGCCGCCCAGGCCGGGGGGCTTGTCGAGGTCGGGCTCGCGATGGGCGGCTCGGCACCGGACGACGACGCCTTCGAGGCGCAGGTGCGCCGAGACGGTGGCGCCCTGGCCGGGGTGCAGCGAGCGGTCGCGGTGCGCTGCCGCCTCACGTTCGACTACCGGGACCGCACCCGCGTCGTGCACCCACACGCGCTGCACCTGCGCCGGGGCGGGTGGTACCTGACCGGCGTGGAGGAGGGCGCGGACACCGCCAAGACCTACGCGGTCGCCCGGATGGCCTCGGTGCACCTCGACGCCCCGGGCAGCGCGCGCGAGCCGAGCGAGCCGAGCCGCCCGCAGCTGGACCCGGTCACCTGGCAGGTCGACCCGCTGGTGCAGGTGCTGGTGCAGACGACGCCGGAGCACCGCCCGCACGTGGAGAGCATGCTCGGCCGCGCCGTGGCCGAGCAGCAGGGCGGCGACCCCGGGTCGGTCCTGCTCACCATCCCGGTCACCCACCGGGCCGCGTTCCGCCGCCGGCTCTACGAGCTCGGCACGCGGGTCCTGCTGGTAGGCCCGGACGAGGTGCGCGCCGAGGTGCGCGCCGAGCTGGCTGCGGTCGCGGGGGAGTGGTCCTGATGCCCCCGGCCCGCTACGCCCAGCGCGTGGAGCACCTCGCCCGCATGTTCGGCATCCTGGCCCACCACCCGGACGGCCTGGCGCTGGCCGACCTCGCGCGCGAGCTCGGCGCCGACGCCGACGAGCTGCGTGAGGACCTCGTGGTCTTCATGAACCGCGACCTGCCGGTGGAGCTCGACTGGGCCCTGGTCGAGGGTGTCGGGCTCGAGTTCGTCGGCGCGCAGGGCGAGCCGACCGAGTCGCGGCACGCCACCCGGGTGAGGCTCACCAGCGCGGCCCCGCTGGCCGAGCTCGGGCTGGCCTACCTCAGCGCCGACGTGCTCGGCCCGCTCGTGCGGGCCGCGTCCGACCTGCTGGCCGTCGAGCCCGACAACGCCGTGCTGGCCGGCGCCCTCGACCGTCTCACCGACACGCTCATGGCCGGCGTCGACACGACCCGACCGTACGGCGGCGAGGTCGCGGCCGATCTGCGCCGGGCCGCGCAGCAGCGCCGCCGGGTGCGGCTGGAGTACTGGCGCGCCTGGCGTCCCGGGGTGAGCACCCGGGTGGTCGAGCCGTACCGGGTGGTGAGCACCCGCCGCGGCTTCGAGGTCGACGCCGGGCCGCTGGACGAGCACGGCGCGCTGCGCACCTTCCTCGTGTCGGGCATCCGGTCCTGGCAGGTGCTGGACGAGACCTTCGAGCCGCCGGTTGACGTGGCCGCGCGCATCGCCGCGGCGCGCACCACGACTCCGGTGCGGCTGGTGGTGCCGCGCGAGCTGTTCTGGGCGGTCGAGCGGTTCGCCGAACGGGTGAGCGTCAGCCGAGCCGACGAGGACCTCGAGGTGGTCGCCGACGTGCTGCCGCCGTTGGCCGACCGGGTCGGCCTGGTGCTGGTCGTGGCCGGCCCGGACGCCTTCGTCGTCGAGCCGGCCGACCTGGCCGACGCCGGTGCGCAGACGGCCCGGCGACTGCTGGCCCATCACCGCCTGGGCTGAGGCACCACCACCTCCAAGGCCTGCAGCAGGTCGGCGTTGAGGTCGTCGACGTCCTCCAGCCCGACCGAGAGTCGGATCACCCCGTCGGTGATGCCGAGCTCGGCCCGGGCCTGCGCACCGATCCGGCGGTGCGTCGTCGTGGCCGGATGGGTCGCCAGCGACTTGGCATCCCCGAGGTTGTTGGAGATGTCGACCAGCCGGAGCGCGTCGAGGACGGCGAAGGCGGTCTCCTTGTCGCCGGTGACCTCGAACGTGACGATCGTGCCGCCGCCGTCGAGCTGGCGGCGGGCAAGCTCGTGCTGAGGGTGCGACGCCAGCCAGGGGTAGCGGACCGTCCGCACCGCCGGGTGCTGCTCCAGGGTCTGAGCCAGCCGCAGCGCACTCGCGGTCTGGTGGCGGACCCGCAGCGAGAGCGTCTCGAGGCCCTTGAGCAGCACCCAGGCGTTGAAGGGCGACAGCGACAGCCCGATGTTGCGCATGAGGTGCTTGACCGGGCCGGCGATGTAGTCCCGCGGGCCCAGCACCACCCCGCCCAGCACCCGGCCCTGCCCGTCGATGTGCTTGGTGGCCGAGTAGACGACGACGTCGGCGCCGTGCTCGAGTGGCCGGGACAGCACCGGCGTGCCGAACACGTTGTCGACCACGACCGTGGCCCCGGCGGCGTGTGCCATCGCGTTGACCACCGGCATGTCGACCAGGTCCTGCATCGGGTTGCTGGGCGACTCGTAGAAGACCGCAGCGGCCGGGCGGTCCAACGCCCGCTGCCACGCGTCGAGGTCGGCCGCGGGTACCAGAGTGGTCTGCACCCCCCAGCGGGGCAGGATGTCGTCGACCACCACCAGACACGACCCGAACAGCTCACGGCTGGCCACCAGACGCTCGCCCGCACCGACCAAGGCCCCCAGGGCGACGAACACGGCGGCCATCCCGGTGGCCGTGGCGAAGGCGGCCGGCGCCCCCTCCAGCAGCCGCATCCGCTCCTCGAACATCCGCACCGTCGGGTTGCCGAACCGGGAGTACATGAACCGGTCCACTTCGTCGGCGAACGCCGCCTCGGCCTGCGCCGCCGTCTCGTAGACGTAGCCCGAGGTGAGGTAGAGGGCCTCGGCGGTCTCGTCGAAGGCCGAGCGGGCCAGGCCGCCGCGTACCGCGGTCGTGTCGGGCCGGGGCTGGGGGTCCACGGGGCTCAGCGGGGCAGCACGACGGCCTGGGCGGCGACCACCCGCTGGCCGTCGAAGGTGAGGGCGGGGGAGCCGTGCAGCACGTAGCCCTCGGCGAGGGCGGCACTGACCCGCTCGCAGAACGAGCGGTCGTCCGGGCCGGTGAGCAAGCGGTAGGTCAGGCGGTCGTCCACGCGGGCCAAGGATGGCACATCGGCCACCCGTCCCGGCGTCGGCCGGGGGAGGGGGGGTCACAGCGGCTGCGCGGCCTCGGCGGCAGCCATCGCGGCCATCTCGTCCTCGGTGAACAGCCGTGAGCGGATGAGGAATCGCACCCCCTCGGGCGCCTCGAGGGAGAAGCCACCGCCGCGGCCGGGCACGACGTCCACTGTGAGGTGGGTGTGGGACCAGTACTCCCACTGCGGCTTCCAGATGTAGAAGGGCGACTCCGACGTGTCCGGGAGGGTGCCCAGGAACACGTCGGAGTCGCCCACCACGAACTCGCCCCGCGGGTAGCACATCGGCGCGCTGCCGTCGCAGCAGCCGCCCGACTGGTGGAACAGGACGGGTCCGTGGACGGCCACGAGACGCTCGACGAGCTCGACCGCGGCAGGTGTGGCGTCCACGCGGGCGACCGGACCGGTGACATCGAGCATCTCGTGACCTCCTCGGGTTCCTAGAAGAATCCGTCCCACTCGGGCTTGTAGGACACCAGCAGGTTCTTGGTCTGCTGGTAGTGCCCGAGCATCATCTTGTGGGTCTCGCGGCCGATGCCCGAGCCCTTGTAGCCACCGAACGCGGCGTGCGCGGGGTAGGCGTGGTAGTTGTTCACCCACACCCTGCCGGCCTGGATGCCACGACCGAGGCGGTAGGCCTCCATCTGGTTGCGGGTCCAGACGCCGGCCCCCAGACCGTAGAGCGTGTCGTTGGCGATGTCGAGCGCCTCGGTGGTGTCGCGGAACTTCGTCACCGACACGACCGGGCCGAAGATCTCCTCCTGGAAGACCCGCATCGAGTTGACGCCCTCGAGCACGGTCGGCTCGACGTAGTAGCCGCCCTCGCAGCCGGCGACGGTGGCCTTCTGGCCGCCGGTGAGGGTCTTGGCCCCCTCCTGGGCACCGATCTCGAAGTAGGACAGGATCTTCTCCTCCTGGTCCCTGCTGGCCTGGGCGCCCATCTGGGTCTCGGTGTCGAGCGGGTTGCCCTGCTTGATCGTCTTGACCCTGGCGATCGCCTTCTCCATGAAGGCGTCGTAGATCGACTCGTGCACGAGCGCCCGGGACGGGCAGGTGCAGACCTCGCCCTGGTTGAAGGCGAACATGGTGAAGCCCTCGAGGGCCTTGTCGAGGAAGGCGTCGTCGGCGTCCATGACGTTCGGCATGAAGATGTTCGGGGACTTGCCGCCGAGCTCGAGCGTGACCGGGATGAGGTTCTGCGAGGCGTACTGCATGATCAGTCGACCGGTGGTCGTCTCGCCGGTGAAGGCGACCTTGGCCACCCGCGGGCTGGACGCCAGCGGCTTGCCTGCCTCCACCCCGAAGCCGTTGACGATGTTGAACACCCCGTCGGGCAGCAGGTCGCCCACCAGCTCGGCCAGCATGAGGATCGTCGTGGGCGTCTGCTCGGCGGGCTTGAGCACCACGCAGTTGCCCGCGGCCAGCGCCGGAGCCACCTTCCAGGCGGCCATGAGCAGCGGGAAGTTCCACGGGATGATCTGGCCGACCACACCCAGCGGCTCGTGGAAGTGGTAGGCCACCATGTGCTCGTCGATTTCGCCGAGCGTGCCCTCCTGCACCCGGATGGCGCCGGCGAAGTAGCGGAAGTGGTCGACGGCGAGCGGGATGTCGGCCGTGAGCGTCTCCCGGACGGCCTTGCCGTTGCACCAGGTCTCGGCGACGGCGAAGCGCTCGAGGTCGGCCTCGAGCCGGTCGGCGATCTTGTTGAGGATGTTGGCCCGCGCGGTCACCGACGTCCTGGCCCACGTGTCCTTGGCCGCGTGCGCCGCGTCGAGGGCCAGCTCGATGTCGGCCGCGGAGCTGCGCGGGATCCTCGTGTAGACCTCGCCGGTGACGGGGCTGACCTCGTCGAAGTACCGGCCCTCGACCGGCGGGACCCACTTGCCGCCGATGAAGTTCTCGTACTGGGGCTTGAACTGCACCACCGCGCCCTCGGTGTTGGGCCTTGCGTAGACGACCATCCGCGTCCTCCCCGGACAGCAGGGACGTGACCGGTGCCACGTCGACTGCGCCGGACGCTAGGGGTGACCAGGTTGCAGGAAGGTTGCAGCGCTCAGCCGAGCAGCGCCGCGTCTCGGGTGGCGCGTAGGAGTGCCCGAACGGGGGCCCTGGGCGGCAGCAGGGCCAGCGCGTGCTCGACCACCTCGAGGTCGGCGGGGCAGCGCTGTGCCAGCAGCACAGCGGCCTGCGGGTCGCGGCCGCGCAGCACCAGCTCGCGCACGGCGAGCTCGAGCCGTAGTCGCAGGTCGGTCACGACCGGGGCCTCGGAGTCGGGCAGCAGGTCGGCCGACCAGGCCCGCACCGCGCCGACGGCGTCGCCGCGGGCGACGCGGTCCAGCACGTCCAGCGCGTCGACGTGCACCGGCACCCGCAACCGGTACGGCCGCGACTCCAGCGCCCCGGCGACCGTGCGGCGCAGCCGGGACATCTCCGCCTTGAGGGTGGCGACGGCCACCGGTTGGTCGCCGTAGACGTGGGCGTGCAGCTGCTGAAGGGACAGGCCCTGCGGGTGCAGCGCGAGGGCGAGCAGGATCTCGGACTGACGTCGGCTGGTCATGAGCGGCAGGCCGGCCTGCTCGAGCACCGGGTGGCCGAGGACCACCAGCCGCAGCGGGCCGTCCTCGGGCCTGCCCTCGACCCGGCCGGCAGGGGCAAGGGTGGGCGCCGGGTGTGGCAGCGAGCGGCTGAGCGTGGCCGCGAAGGCGGTGACGGCGGCCAGCGCCATCGGGTGGCTGCGCTCCCAGGTGGTGGAGAAGTCGAGCACGCCCACGACCTCACCGCTGCCCGGGTCGGTGACCGGCGCGGCGTAGCAGACCCACCCGTGCACGCATGGGCTGTAGTGCTCGGCGCTGAACACGGTCGCGCTACGGCCCAGCCGCAGGGCCAGGTCGAGGGCGTTGGTGCCGACGCTGGCCTCGTCCCAGCGGCCACCGGGCACGAAGTGCACCGCGGCGGCGCGGTCGCGCATGTGCGGGCTGCCGGAGGTCCACAGGATGCGACCGGAGGAGTCGGTGACCGCCGCGACGAAGCCGCACTCCTCCGCGGTCGCGGCCACGTCGCCGGCGATCGGTGCCAGCGCGGTGCGCACCGGGGACGCCTGCCAGGCCGTCCTCACTGCGGCCTCGTCGTCGAGCGGCGCGGCGGCGGCCGGGGCCGGTAGCCGGTGGGTGCTGCGGGTCCAGGAGGCGGCGACCTCGGGGCGGACGTCGGGGGGGCGCTCACCGGTTCGGGACGGTGCGTGCATGTAGGCATCCCAGGCCGCCGAGACCTGGCGCCGGCGGGCAGTCAGCGAGGCGGAGCCCACAGGGCCACGCTGCCACATCGGGTGAGCCACGTCACGTCCGGCGATCGGGGCGAATCGGTGCTCAGGTCGGAAAGGCCCACTCCCGGTCGGTGAGGATGCGGGCCACGGCAAGCCCCAGCGCCAGGGCGAGGACGACCAGGCCGGCCTCGAGCCCGCTCGACAGGGCCGGTAGCAGGGCGCTACGGGACAGGTCGACCAGTGCTGCGTAGGCGGCCGAGCCGGGCACCATCGGGACCACCGCCGGGATGGTGAGCACGATGCGGGAGACGTGCAGGCGGGGGGCCACCAGAGCCCCGGCCAGCCCGATGGCCAGCGCGCCGGCGAAGGCGGCCAACGTGGTCGAGGCGTAGTTCTCCAGCAGGGCCAGACGGACGATGTTGCCGGCGACGGCCACCACGCCGGCCGCTACGGCCAGTCGGGGCGGCAGCGTGAACAGCACCGCGAACCCGCACGCGCTCACGAACGTGAGCAGCAGCGCCGCCGGCCAGCCGCTCTGGGTCAGCACGCTCTGGGTCAGCCCCGTCGACTCGGGGGATGCCAGCGCGGACACGGCGAGCAGCCCGGCGGCTGCCATGACGAGCACCATGGTCGCGTAGGCAAGGCGGGCCAGCCCCGACTCGACCTGAGTCCTCAGCAGGTCCAGGGTGCCCGTGACCAGGGGGAATCCGGGCACGAGCAGCAGCACCGCCGAGACGAACCCGGCCTCGTTGCGGTCCTGGGCGAGCCCGATCGCCTGCAGGGTGTCGACGACGGCGAGGTAGAGCCCCGACGCGAGCACGGCGGTGAGGGTCACGACGAGGAAGGGGTTGAGCCCGCTGCCCAGCATCCAGGCGCGGGCACGTTGGGCCAGGCCGGCGCCGACGAACGCTGCGGACATCTCCACCGGGCCCCCGCCGCTGAGGCCGGCGAAGCCGGCGCAGGCGGCACCGACGGCGAGAGCCACGAACCACGGCGGGTACGGCGAGGGTCGGGCCAGCACCGCGTCGACCTGCGCGCCGAGGTCCTGCGGGGTGGCGCCGTCGGGGAGGTCGCGGATCAACCGTTCCAGGCCGTCGAGGTGGTCGGCATTGACGTGCAGCCGCGCGGCGGCGGCACCCTCGGTCCAGGACTGGCCGTCGCGCTCCACGGTGACGACGACCTTCTGCAGGGTGACGAGGGTGAACACCTCATCACAACCCATCGCGGCGCCCGCGCGCTGCATGCCCCGCTCGACGCGGTAGCTGGCCGTCCCGGTGCCCAGCATCGCTGCGCCGACGGAGGCGACGGCCGCCGCGACCTGTTCGAGGGTCGCTGTCACCGTCGTGCCAGGTGCAGCGGCGGGGTGCCGTACAGCCCGGGGCCGTCGACGCGCAGCACGGCGAGGAAGGGCTTGGCGGCCACGTAGCCGCCACTGGACAGTGCGGCCCAGTTGCCGAAGTCGAGCGGGGACGTGGCGAGCGGGTAGACCCCGGGCAGGTAGACCACCGGCATGGTCTCGGCCACCCGGGGCAGGTCGACGGCCAGCTGCTGGCCCAGGGTGATGGCCGAGACCCGCAGCATGACCTCGACGAGGTTCGACGGGGGCGTTGTCGTCATCCCCCACAGGCCGCAGTCGAGCACCACCACGCTACGGGCGCCCAGGTCGACCGCCTGGCGCACCGGCACGTTGGCGACGATGCCGCCGTCGACGAGCAGGCGGTCGCGGATGGTGACGGGCGGGAAGATCCCGGGGATGGCTGCACTGGCGAGCAGGGACCGGTGCAGGTCGCCGGTGGTGAGCACGACCGTCTCGGCGGTGACGTAGTCCGCGGCCACGGCGGCGAACGGCAGGGCGAGCCGGGTGAAGTCGCGGGTCGGCAGGTACTGCTCGAGCAGGCCGATCAGGCCGCGGTTGTCCGACAGCCAGGCCCGGCTCGCCTGCAGGGTGCGCAGCCGGCCGAGCCACCCCCCGGGGAACACCCGGGTGGTGGTGATCTCCTGCCAGACCGCCGCGAGCTGCTCGGTGCCGTCAGGGTCGAGGGCGAGCATGGCGCCATTGATCGAGCCGACGCTGGTGCCCACGACCAGGTCGGGGCGCACGCCGGCCTCGGCCAGGGCGCGCAGCTGACCCACCTGGACCGCACCGAAGGCGGCACCGCCTCCCAGCACGAAGGCGGTCGGGCGGGGCAGGTCGAGCGGCACGGCACGAACCTACAGATCGGCCCGCGTGAGCATGGCCTGCAGGTCGGCCAGCCGAGGGTCGTCGCTGCGCACGAACGCCGCCGGGGTACCCAGCGGGGCCGGCACCCGCGTGGTGCGGTCCCCTTCGAACGTCTCGCCGGTCAGCAGGTGGACCCACTCGCCGGGTGGGAACGCCACCTCGACCGTGTCGGCCCCCTCCGCCAGCACTGGGGCGACGAGGATCGACGGGCCGAAGAAGAACTGGCGGTCCGACTCGGCTGCGGCGGTGCCGGGGTACTGCACCCAGGTGTGGCGCAGTGCCGGGACGCCGGTGTCGATCGCCTGCTGCACGACCTCGAGCCGGTACGGCGCCAGCGTTGCGTAGAGCCGGGTCATCCGGGCGAAGTCGGCTCGGCTCCGCTCGGTGTCGTAGACCTGGGCGTTGGCCGCCGGACGGATGCCCTCGTGGGTGCGCATCATCACCCCGAACGCCTCGAGCTCCGCCCAGCGCGCGTTGAGGTCGGGTGGGCGGACGTAGTCCTGCACTACCGCGTCGGCGCTGATGTACCCGCCGACGTCGGAGTGGGTGAGGTGCCAGCCCGACACCCCCGAGCTGACCATGCCGAGCAGGACCGAGGCCAGGCCGTCCTGCGCCGACCAGGTGACCAGCTGGTCGCCGTTCCAGAACATCGGGGCGTCGGCGGCCATCCCGCCGCTGCCCGAACGGAACCAGGCGACGCAGTCCGGCCGGCCCGCCCGCTCGCACGCCTCGCGCACGGTGGCCGCCCACAACGCCGGCCACCGGTTGTGCTCGACGGCCGGCTCACCGTCAGCGAGCACCGCGTCGAAGGGCAGGCCCTCGCCGAAGTCGGCCATGAAACCGGCGGCTCCGGCTCCGAGCACCTCGGTGGCGATCACGTCGGCGTACCAGTCCCGCGCCGCCGGGTTCGTGAGGTCCACCAAGGAGGCCTCGAAGCCGCCCTGGTCCAGCCGGTACACCCCGCCGTCGGGGTCCATCACCAGGTAGCCCTGCTCCTCGGCCTCCCGGTAGAGGTTGCGAATGGTGTCGTCGTTCTTCTCCGACGCATCCACCAGCCAGGTGTTGACGTAGGTGAGCATCGCGATGCCCTCGTCGTCGAGGTCAGCGACCAGCTGCTCCCAGCCGGGGTAGCGCTCGGTGTCCAGCTGCCAGGTCCACCAGAGCCGATCGCCCAGGTCGGTGACCCGCTTGCCCGACCAGTCCTGCAGCCACACGGCCGACAGCGCAGCCCCTTGGGCCTGCAGGTCGGCGACCGCGGTGCGCACCTTCTCCGTCCCCCCTTGGATACCCAGCACCGCCCCCTCGGCGAGCCAGTCCGGCAGCGGCGGACGGTCGATGGTCGAGGCGCGCCGCTCGAGCAGGGCGAGCGGGTCCTCGGCCGCGGTCAGCACGGCGCGCAGCGACGGCTGCCACGACAGCAGCACCACCGAGCCCGGGTCGCGCGTGTCGGCGACAGCGAAGGCGTGCGAGCCGGCCTGCCGGGGGTCAAGCTCCACCCCCCGCACGTCCTGGGTCACGAACGACGGCCAGGCGGCGTAGGTCATCGCCTCGGTTCCGCCGGCACCGTTGTTCGAGACGTCGGCCAGTACGGTGATGGGCTGCTCGCCCCGCCCGACTCCCTGCTCGCGGACGACGAGGGGGATGGTGCGGCCGGACAGGTCGAACGGGGCGAACTGCTCGCCGAACCCGTGCACCCCAGCCCCCTCGCTGCGGCCGGACACCAGGCCGACCGCGTCCAGGCTGCGGGCGCTCAGCTCGACCTCCACGTCGCCGCGCTGCGGTCCGGGCTCGATCGCCAGCACGTACTCACCGGCCTTGCCGCAGCCGGTGACCGCGCCGGAGATCTCCAGCCGACCGCTGTCGTCGGTGGCCGAGCGCACCTCCTGGTCCAGCAGCCGGCAGTCCTCGGTGACCGCCGGCCAGAAGTAGCCGCGGTCCTCGGTCCAGGCCACCGACCCGTCGATGCCGACCACGAACGCCCGACCGGGGTCGGACTGCCAGACGACCAGCCCGTCCCGGGCGGTGTCGCTGACGGTGAGGGTCGTCCGGGTCAGCTCGACCTGCACGGCTCCGACCCGCCAGCGGCCCGCAGCGGCCTCGACCACGTCCAGGCGGCCCGCCGACAGGCCCGGCACCTGGTCGCGCGGGACGCGCCCGATCAGCCAGGCCGCGCCGAGACCGAGGACAAGGACGAGGACGAGAACCACGACGGCCAGCACCCGGGGCCACCGCCGACGACGGTCTGTCACGGTGGGCATCCTGCCGCGTCCCGGTGTCACCGACGACGAGCGGCGCGGCGCGTCGCTCCTGGTGGGACGGACCGCCGACCGGCAGACTCACGACCGTGACGTTGATGCGGCCGGCGGGACGGCTGCTCGCGGCCGCCGCCGTCGTCGCGGCGAGCGCCACGGGACCGGCACCGGCGGCGGGGGCGCAAGAGACCGGGGCAGCCGTGGACGGCGACGGCCGGCTCGCCGTGATGGGCCGCAACCTGTACCTGGGTGCCGACGTCGGAGTGGCGCTGGAGCTGCTGCCCGACGTGGCGGCGGCGACCCAGTTCATGTGGGACCAGGTGGCCGCCACCGACTTCGATTCCCGGGTGACCTCGCTGGCGGGCGAGGCGGCCCGGTACACCCCCGACGTGATCGGGTTGCAGGAGGCGACCGTCTGGGCCTGCCGACCGCAGCCGTGGAGCGCTCCGCAGCCGGTGTTCGACTTCACCACGTCGTTCCTCGAGGCCACCGAGGCCGCGGGTGTTCCGTACGTGCTGGCCGAGGACCCGTCGGGGGCGGTGGCGAACAATCCCGGCTACGCCATCCCGGCCATCCCGTCGCTCACCACCGTGGAGGACCCCGAGACGTTCCAGCCGTTGTTCGGCACCGACACGGCCGACTGCGGCTTCACCATCGGCGACGCGCTGCTGGTCCGGGCGGATCTGGCCGACTCGGTGCAGGCGGCGGGCACGAGTGAGTACGACGCCCGGTACGCGGTCGCGCCGGTGGTCTTCGAGATCGACCGCGGCTACGCCTGGGCCGACCTCGCCGTCGAGGGGACGACGGTGCGGGTGGTGACCACCCACCTGGAGTCGCTGTTCCCCGACGAGGGACTGGTCCCGGGCGCGGTGCAGGCGCAGCAGCTCGTCGACGACCTCGCCGACGCCTCCGTCCCGCTCGTGGTCATGGGGGACTTCAACGCCGACCCGCGTGACCCTCGCGGGCCTGAGGACCCCAACCCGGGCGGCCAGCCGAGTGCCAACGACGCCTGCCCGGCCCAACCCGCGGACGTGAGCAGCCAGAACGCCGAGGCCACCTGCAACGCTTACTGGACGATGCTGGCCGCCGGGTTCACCGACTCCGGGCCCGACCCGCTCGACCCGGCCAACCGCACCTGGGGCGCGGCGGCCGACCTGGCCGGACCCGACCCCGAGCGACTCCCGGTGGCGATCGAGCAGGGCAACGCCGCCGGCTTCACCGAGCGGCTGGACTACGTGTTCACCCGCAACGGTGCCACGCCGGTGAGTGCCGAGGTCATCGGCAACACCTGGCCGCAGGGCGAGGACCTGTGGGCGTGCGACGACCCGAGCCAGGTGGAGACGACGCAGGAGTCCTCGCAGATCCTCGCCGACTCCGGGCTGGGCGAGCCGATCACGGGTCGGGGGATCTGCCTGCCCACCGACCACGCCGGCATCGTCGCCGTCGTGGACGTCAGCGCGGGTCCGGACGGCACCGTGGCGATGGCCGCACCGGACAGCCACGAGTCGTTCCGGATCGGGCTGATCGGCTGGCTCGGCATCATCCTCGGTGTCCTGCTGCTGCTGTTGGTCCTGCTCATCTGGGGGGTGGTCGCCCTGGTGCGCCGGCGCAGGTCGCGCCGCCGGGTCGGGTAGCCGTGGCCACGGTCGTCGGCGCTGTGGTCGCTGCCGGGTTCGCCGCGGTGGTGACGATGACGCTGCTGCTGGCAGGGGCCGGGCTCGGGGTGCGAGCCTGGTCGCAGTGGCGCGGCGGTCTGCGCGCCGACGGCGTCGTGGTCGCCGTACACGGGGAGACGGGGCCGCCCGCGTCGTCGGGCCACCGGGTCACCGCGGAGTTCCGCACGCCCGACGGTGAGCCGCACCGGGTCGTGCTGCGCGCCCCGGGCCCACTGGCCGTGGGGACCCCGGTCCCGCTGCGCTACCCGGCCGGCGACCCGGCGCGCGCGGTTCTCGCCCCGAAGCCGCGCTAGCCTCGCCGTGCGGTAGGGAAGGGGCACAGCCATGGCCGACGACAGACCCGAGGTCCCCGAGTGGGGGCAGAAGCTCGCCGGGTGGAACGCTGCCGTGTGGCGGACCTCCGTGGGCAGCACCACGATGCGCTCGGCCATCACCGGGGTGTTCCTGCTCGACGGCAGCCCCGACATCGCCGTCCTGCGCGACCGGATGGACCGGGTCACCCGCTGGTTCCCGGCGTTGCGGCAGCGGGTGGTGGAGCCGCTGGGCGCCATCGGCCAGCCCCGCATGGTGGTGGACCCGGACTTCGACATCACCTTCCACCTGAGCCGGTTCGCGCTGCCCGCGCCGGGAACCTGGGACCAGCTGCTCTACCACGTACGTCGGCAGAGCATGTACGACCTGGACCGGGACCGGCCGCTCTGGCGGGCCACCCTGGTGGAAGGCCTGCAGGGCGGCCGGTCGGCCGTCATCCTCGTCGTCCACCACGCGATCGCCGATGGCCAGGGCTCGGTGATGATGCTCGCGGGCATGGTCGACTGGGCCGCCGACGTGGGCATCCCGTCCGAACCGCTGCCGCCGGAGCCACCGCCCGGCCGTACCGACGCGGTCACCGCGACGCTGGCCGCCGTCGGCAGCGCCGCGAAGAGGGCCGGTGGGCTAGGGGTGCAGGCGGTGCGCGAGGTTCCGTCGATGGTGGCGCACCCGCGGCGCACCACCGGTGAGGCCGTGCGGCTGGCGGCCAGCGCAGCCCGGATGCTGCGCCCGCACCGAGGCCCGCTGAGCCCGCTGATGACCGAACGGGGCACCTCGTACACATCGGCCACTCTCGACGTCCCGTTCGAGGCGATGCGTGCCGCCGCGAAGGCCCACGGCGGCACGCTCAACGACGCCTTCCTTGCCGCGGTCACCGGCGGCCTGCGCCGCTACCACGAGCGGATGGGCAGCCAGGTGGGCTCGCTGCGGGTGAACGTGCCGGTCAGCCTGCGCAGCGAGGGCCAGTCGGCGACCGAGAACGCCGTGTCGATCGCCCGGGTCGAGCTCGACGCGGGCCAGGCCGACGTCGCCGCACGGTTCGTCGACGCGCACGAGGCGGTGAGCGCGGCTCGGGACGAGCCCGGGCTGGCGCTGGCCGACCTGACCGCCGACGCCAGCCGGCTGCTACCGGTCGGCGTCATCGCCGAGGTGGCCAAGTCCAGTGACCTCACCGCCAGCAACGTGCCCGGGCTGCCTGCGCCGGTCTGGGTGGGTGGGGCTCCGCTCACGCGGCTCTACCCGATCGTGCCCACGATGGGCGCGGCCGCGAACATCACCATGCTGTCCTACGCGCGGGCGCACTGCTCGCTCGGCGTCACCATGGACGACGCCGCCGTGGCCGACCCACAGGGCTTCATGGAGTGCCTGGCCGAGGGATTCGCCGAGATCGGGGCCTCGCCCGAGGCCTCGCCCTTCGACCCGCTCAGCCGCGATGAGTGACGACCCGTTCGCCTCGATCGTCGACGACTTCTACCCCTACCGGCACCGCTTCGACGTGCACGACCGACTGCCGGCCACTCCGGTGCCCAGGGATCGCCTGCTGGCCGAGCTGCGCACGATGTCCTCCGAGGAGGACGCCCTCGGTGATCTGGGCCGCTGCTCCGGGTCGATCTACAGCGGCGACCACGAGCACTACCACTTTCTCACCGAGGCATTCGAGGCGTTCGCCCACGCCAACGTGCTGCAGCGGGACATGTACCCGAGCGCGAACAAGCTCGAGGGGGAGATCGTGGCCATGACGCTCGGCATGCTCGGGGCCGACGCGGTCAGCGCGCACCACCCGGGGCAGCAGCCGGCCGGGGTGATCACCAGCGGCGGGACGGAGAGCCTGGTCAGCGCCGTCTACGCCTACCGCGAGTGGGGCCGGGCTGAACGGGGCATCACCGAGCCTCAGATGATCATTCCGCGCACCGCGCACGTCGCCCTGGACAAGGCCGGTCACTACTTCGGGGTCGAGGTCCTGCACGCCCCGGTGGGGCCGGACCACCTCGTCGACGTGGACTGGGTGCGCGACAACCTCACCGACCGCACAGTGCTGCTGGTCGGCTCCGCCGGCTCCTACCCCTACGGCCTGGTGGACCCGATCGAGGACCTCGCCGCGCTTGCCGACGAGCGCGGCATCGGCATGCACGTCGACGGCTGCCTCGGCGGCTTCATCCTGGCCTGGGGCCGACGTGTCGGGGTGCCCGTCCCGCCCTTCGACTTCACCGTCCCCGGCGTGACGTCGATCTCGGCCGACACGCACAAGTACGGGTTCGCGCTGAAGGGCACCTCGGTGCTCGCCTACCGAGACCTCGCGCTGCGCCGCCACCAGTACTTCACCGCACCCGACTGGCCCGGGGGTCTGTACGTGTCACCCGGCCTGTCCGGCAGCCGCTCGGGCGGGCTCATCGCCGCCACCTGGGCGGCCATGCTCAGCCTGGGGGAGCGGGGCTACCTGGACGCCGCTGCCCGCATCTTCGACACCGCAGCGCGGATCCGTGCCACCGTCGAGTCGACGCCGGGCCTGCAGGTGATGGGTGACCCCACCTTCCTCGTCGCCTTCCGTGCCGACCCGCAGGTGCTGCCCGAGCAGGCCATCTACCACGTCAACGACGCGCTGATCGCCCGTGGCTGGCGGATGAACGCCCTGCACCACCCGGCCGCGCTGCACTTCTGCGTCACGTTGCCCAACACCCGCCCGGGGGTGGCCGACGCCTTCGACGCCGACCTACGGGCGGCCGTCGAGTACGCCCGCCACCCCGAGCGGGAGGTGCCCCGCAGCGGGGCGCTGTACGGCTTCGGGGGGACGCCGGAGGGGGTGGCCGCCCTCGACGGGCTGCTCGCGGCCGGCTTGGACCTCATGTACGCCCTGCCACCGCAGGACGCCTGAGCCGAAGGTGGGCACCCCCTGGATCCTGGCGGTCGACCTGGGGACCGGCGGGCCCAAGGTCGGTGCCGTGGGCCTGGACGGCACGCTGCTGGCGCGGGCCCACGCCGAGGTCGCCACCGCCGACACCCCCGACGGGGGGCGCGAGCAGGACGTCGAGGCCTGGTGGGACGGCATCCGCACCGGGGTGCGGTCCTTCCTCGACGCCGGCACCGTGCGCGGTGAGGACCTGCACACGGTCGGGCTCACCGCGCAGTGGTCGTCGATGGTGGCCGTGGACGCCGCGGGAGCGGCGCTCGGGGGCTGCCTCATGTGGTCCGACCAGCGCGGCGGCACCTACGCGCGCCGCCAGGTCGGCGGCCCGGTGGCCGGCCTCGACCCTCGGGTTCTCCTCGCCGCCATCCGCATCGCCGGGACGGTGCCGGCCACGACCGGCGAGGACCCCCTCGGCCACGAGCTGTTCCTGCGCCACCGCCTTCCCGACCTGGCGGCCCGGGCCGTCGCGCTGCTGGAGCCGGTGGACTACCTGGGACTGCGGCTCACGGGCGTGCTGGCGGCCACGCCGGCGTCGATGTTCTACTCCAGCGTGCTGGACAACCGGCCGGGCCGAACCGGCGCCTACGCGCCGTCGCTGGTGGCCCGGCTCGGCCGCGACCCCCGGCTGCTCCCCCCGCTGCGGCGCACGGGGTCCGTGCTCGGCGCGCTGCTGCCCGCCGTCGCCGGCGACCTCGGCGTGCGCGCCGGCGTGCCGGTCGTGTGCGGGGTACCCGACTTCTTCGCTGCCTACCTCGGCTCGGGGGCGGTGCAGGAGTACCAGACGCATGTCGCGATCAGCACCACCTCCTGGATGACCTGTCGGGTGCCGTTCAAGAAGGTCGACCCGGTGCGGATGATCGCCTCGGTTCCGGGGGTGGCCCCCGACTCCTACCTGGTCATCAACGACCAGGCGTCCGCCGGGCACGGCCTGGCCTGGTGGCTGGACCGCACCGGGCAGGACTACCCGGAGGCCCTCGCGGCCGCCGCCGCCGTGCCGGCCGGCGCCGGCGGGGTGATGTTCGTCCCCTGGCTACGGGGCGAGCACACCCCGGTCTACCACCGCCACTCCCGGGCTGGGTTCGTCAACCTGTCGGTCGACACCGACCTGGCCGCCATGACCCGGGCCGTGCTCGAAGGGGTGGCGCTGAACAGCCGGTGGCTGCTGGGCGCCGTCGAGCACTTCATCCGCCGACCGGTACCCCGGCTGCGGGTGCTGGGGGGAGGAGCCCAGGCCGACCTGTGGTGCCAGATCTACGCCGACGTGCTTGGTCGCCCCGTCGAGCGGGTGGCCGACCCGCGCTTCGCCCAGCTGCGGGGTGCGGCGATGCTGGCCCGGGTCGGTCTGGGCGAGACCACGCTCGAGCAGGCCGCCGAGCTCGTGCCGGTCGGTGCCACCTTCGTTCCGGCACCGGGGTCGGCGGCGGTCTACGACCGGCTGTTCGCCGAGTTCACCCGGCTCTTCCGCAGCCTCAAGCCGCACCACGAGCGGCTCAACAGGTGACCGGCACCGCGCTGGTCACCGGGGCCGCCGGGTTCATCGGCTCCGCCCTGGTGACCGCACTGACTCGGGCCGGCTGGCAGGCCCGGGGGATCGACCGGCCGGACGGCGACATCCGCGAACCGGGCGGCTGGCAGGCAGCCTTCGACGGGGTCGAGGTGGTCGTGCACGCCGCGGCGCGGGTGGGGATGCCCGCCCCACGTCCCCACCGCGACTTCTGGGAGGTCAACGTCGCCGGCACCCACCAGGTGCTGCGAGCAGCGGCGACGGCCGGCGTGCGCCGGGTCGTCGTGCTGTCCTCGGTGGTGGTCCTCGGGTGGGACTTCCCCGACGCGGCGGACGAGACGTTCCCGGTGCGCCCCACCGGGGTGCCCTACGTGGACACCAAGATCGCTGCCGAGCAGGTGGCGCTGGCCGCCCACACGCGCGGTGACGTCGAGGTGGTCGTGCTGCGGCCCGGTGACGTCTACGGTCCCGGCTCGATCTGGGTCACCCAGCCGCTGCGGCTGCTGGCCCGGCGTGCCTTCGTGGTGCCGAGCACCGGCGTGTTCAGCCCGGTGCACGTGGACGACCTGGTGCGGGGGACAGTGGCAGCCGTGACGGCGTCGGGCGCGGCCGGGCAGGTGCTGACGCTCAGCGGAGGTGTCGGGGTGCCCGCGGGGGAGTACTTCGACCCGCTCGGCGAGTTGCTGGGCCGGCGCGTGCCGCGCCTGCCGGTCCCGCTGCTGCTCGCCGCGGCCGGGGCGCAGGGTGGGCTGGCGGCCGTGGCGCACCGCTCGGTGACGCTGTCCCCGGACGCGGTGCGCTACGTCGGCCTGCGCACTGGGACCTACGCGATCGACCGCGCCCGCGACGTGCTGGACTGGGCCCCGAGGGTGACCCTGGCCGAGGGCATGGCACAGGTCGGGGCCTGGGCCCGCAGCACCGGGCTGGTGCCCGCCGGGAGGGAGACGAGATGACCGACCGCGCCGCGGGTGGGTTCGACGCCCAGGTCTGCGTCGTCGGCGCCGGCGCGGCCGGGCTCGCCGCCGGCAAGGCCCTGGCCGACCGCGGGCTGCCCTTCGACTGGTTCGAGAAGGGCTCGATGGTCGGGGGCCTGTGGCGCATCGACAACGACAACGGCTCGGTGGCCGCCTACACCACCCTGCACCTCAACAGCTCCCGGCCGCGCACCCAGTACCCGTCCTACCCGATGCCCGAGGACTGGCCCGACTTCCCCTCCCACGCGCTGATGGCGCAGTACTTCCAGCGCTTCGCCGAGGACAACGACCTGCTGCGCCACATCACCTTCCGCACCGAGGTCAGCGCGGTCGAGCCGCTGCCGGGCCCGGGGCGGCCCGGCAGCCACGGCTGGGCCGTGACCGCCGGTGGCACCACCCGCAGGTACGGCGCGGTGCTGGTCGCCAACGGTCACCACGGCGTCCCAGCGCTGCCGACCTTCCCCGGGCGGTTCACCGGGCTCACCTTCCACTCGCACGACTACCGCGACCCGGCGGTCTTCGTCGGCAAGGACGTCCTGGTGGTCGGGGTCGGCAACTCCGGGATGGACATCGCCTGCGACGCCGCTCCGGTCGCCCGCAGCGTCCTGCTGTCCACCCGCCACGGCGTGCACGTCGTGCCCAAGTACCTGTTCGGTCGGCCGTTGGACGCCTACTCCAACCGGCTCTCCGGCTACCTGCCGTTCGTGGTCGAGCGCACCGCCAACGAGGTGCTGCTGCGCCTGGCCGTCGGCCGACCGGAGGACCGGGGGCTGCCCAAGCCCGATCACCGGCTGCTGCACGCCCACCCGACGGTGTCGGCGTCGCTGCTGGACAAGGTCGGCCACGGCGACGTGGTGATGAAGCCGACCATCGAGCGGCTCGAGAGCGAGGTGGTGCGCTTCGTCGACGGCTCGGTCGAGCCGGTCGACGTCCTCGTGCTGGCCACCGGCTACCGGGTGAGCCTGCCGTTCCTCGACCCGGCGCTGCTCGACCCGGCCGGCAACCGGATGCCCCTGTACCAGCGGGTCGTCAGCCCCGACCTGCCCGGGCTGTACTTCATCGGCTTCATCCAGACGCTGGGCTCGGGCATCCCGCTGTACGAGTACCAGGCGCAGTGGGTCGGCGACCTGCTCACCGGCGAGGCAGCGCTGCCGGCCGAGGCCGACCTGCGCGCCTGGATCGAGGCCGACCAGGCCGCGTTGGCCCGCCGCTACGTGCGCTCGGAGCGGCACACGATGCAGGTGGACTACTGGCGCTACATCCGGGCGATGAAGGAGGAACGGGCACGCCGGGCGCATCCCTCGCTGCTGGACCGCGTGACCCGCCCCGTCGCCGGACTGCGGGGCTGAGCCGGTGCGAGCCGTCCTGGCCGAGCTGTCCACGCCCCGCTACCTGTGGACGTCAGCCGCCCGCCGGGTGCGCGACGACGCCGGCTGGAGCCGAGGTGGGCTGCTGCGGCTCGCCGACGACCTGCCCGAACCGGCCTGGCCGGACGGGGAGGGCTGGGTGCGGCTACGGCCCGAGCTCGCCGGCGTCTGCGGCAGCGACGTCGCCTTCGCGCACGCGAAGAGCTCGCTGGTGCTCAGCGCCTTCTACGCCGCCGACCGGGCCGTGCTCGGGCACGAGATCGTCGCTGTCGTCGACCGGCTGGGTCCGGGCGCCTCCCGAGTGCGGGAGGGAGACCGGGTCGTCGTCGACCCTGTGCTCTCCTGCGAGCACCGCGGCTTCGAGCCGCCCTGCCGGTCGTGCGCGGCCGGGATCCCCTACGTCTGCGAGCGGTTCGACCAGCCGGGCCGCACCGGGATGCGCGCCCCCACGCTCGGGTTCGACGTCGCGCTGGGCGGTGGCTGGGGCGAGGTGGTGGTGGCGCACGAGTCCCAGCTGTACCCGGTGGGCGACGTGCCGTCGCGGCGGGCGGTGCTGGCCGAGCCGGCGTCCATCGCGTTGCATGCTGCGCTGCACTGGCCGCGACGCGGCGACCGCGCGGTGGTGATCGGCCCCGGGACGATCGGGTTGCTGGTGACCGCGGCGCTGCGGATGTTGCACCCCGACCTCGATGTCGCCGTCGTCAGCCCGGGGGAGTTCGGTTCCGAGCAGGCCCTCCGCGCCGGCGCGTCCCGGGTGCTGCCCACCGGCGCCGCGGCGGTCGAGACCCTGGCTGCCAGCGACGGCGGGCGGCTGCTGCGCCCGCGGCTCACCCGGGTCCCGCTGCTCGAACGGGGGGTCGACGTCGTGTTCGACTGCGTCGCCAGCTCGCAGACGGTCGACCTGTCGCTGCACCTGCTGCGGCCCGCCGGGATGCTCGTGCTCGTCGGGGGAGCCGGTCGGCAACCGGTCGACTGGTCGCTGGTGTGGAACCGCCAGCTCACCGTGCAGGGCACCATCAACTTCGGCCCCGAACCTGCTCTGGGGGGCCGGCACACCATGGCCCAGGTGGTCGACTGGCTCACCGACCCCGCGTACCCGGTCGACCACCTCGTCACCCACGTGCTCCCGCTCGCGCAGTGGCAGCGGGCGCTGGGCCTCGCCTCCGCCGGCCCGGGCGCCGGGGCCGTGAAGGTGGCGTTGCGGCCCCATGGGGACATCCCCCTGCGCTGAGCGGGTGCCTGACGGCGTCGACGACACCTCACCGGGCCCGGCCAGAAGTCCCCTCCGGGGACGGCAGCGGGGAGTAGCCTGCGACCAGGCTGAACGGACGGCAAACACAGTATGAATCTCAGGCTGCGCACGCATGACGGCCCCAAGGCGGCCCACACGTCACGCCTGCCCATCCGTACCTGGGCTCCTCGATACCGGCGCGAGTGGCTACGCGGCGACCTCACCGCGGGGATGATCATCGTCGCGCTGGCCGTCCCGCAAGCCCTCGGCTACGCAGGCATCGCCGGCGTACCGGTCGAGGTCGGCCTCTACGCGGTGCCGACCGCTCTGCTCGCCTACGCGGTGTTCGGCAGCTCACCCCAGCTCGTCGTCGGCCCGGTCTCGACCGTGTCCATCCTCAGCGGGTCGCTGGTCGGCGCGCTCGGGGCGGACGACGTGGCGCAGCGGATCGCCTACACCGCCGCGCTGGCACTGGGCGCAGGCCTGGTCCTCATCGCCGCCGGGATGCTCAAGGTGGGCTGGGTCGCGGAGTTCCTGTCCCGACCGATCGTGACCGGGTTCGTCTTCGGCCTGACGATCATCGTGATCGTGGGCGAGCTCCCCAAGATGTTCGGCGTCTCGGTCCCGCCGGGCAGCGTGTTCGCCAAGGCGGCCGGGCTGTTCGTGGGCATCGGGTCGATGAACTTCCTCACCATGATCATCGCCGGGGCGTCCCTGCTCGTGCTGTTCGGCCTGGGCGGGCGCTGGCCGAAGGTGCCCTGGGCGCTGGTCCTCGTCGTGGCCTCCATCGTGCTGTCCGGCCTGCTCGACTGGGCGGGCCAGGGGGTGGCCGTCGTCGGCGCGGTACCGGCCGGCTTCCCGCTGCCGTCCCTGCCGTCGGTGCCACCGACCGAGCTGGGGATGGTGCTCGTGTACGGCGGCGCCCTGGCGTTGGTGGGCCTGGCAGAGGGACTGAGCGCCGCCCGGTTGTTCGCCGTCAAGGGCGGCTATCGCGTCGATCCCGACCAGGAGCTGGTGGCGGCCGGAGCAGCGAACCTCGCCTCCGGGTTGTTCGGCGGGATGGGCGTGGCCGGCAGCCTGTCCAAGACCGCGGCGGCTGCCGGTGCCGGCGCCCGCACCCAGGTCGCCGGTATCGCTACGGCCATCGCTGCCCTCGTCGTGATCGTCGCCATCGCCCCGACGCTGTCCGCGCTGCCGTACGCCGTGCTGAGCGCCATCGTGGTCAGGGCCGTGTGGAACCTCATGGACGTCGCGGCCGTGCGCCGGTACCGGGAGGTCCGGCAGCTGGATTTCGGCGCCGCGGTCACCGCACTGCTGGGCGTGCTGGTGTTCGGGCCGCTGGCCGGTCTGGGCATCGCCATCGGTATGTCCGTGCTGGGGCTGGTCTACCGTGCCAGCATCGTGCACGTGGAGCGGATGGGCCGGATCCGGGGGGAGAAGGCGGCCTGGGGGAGCATGGCGCAGCACCCCGAGCGGCGGACGATCCCGGGCCTGGCTGTGGTGCGGATCGACGTGCCGGTGTTCTGGGTCAACGCCACCCGCTGCTACGACGGGGTGCTCTCCTCCGTCGCCGAGGCGGAGGAGGAGGGTGAGCCGGTCCGGGCGGTGGTGATCGACCTGGAGGGGACCAACGCTCTGGACACGACCAGCGCCGACACGATCGGGGCGCTCGTCGAGGCGCTGCACGACGCCGACGTCGACGTGTACTTCGCCCGGGTCCGGTTCGGAGTGCGCCAGCTGATGCGTCGGGCCGGGATCATGGCGCTCATCGGCGAGGACCACGTCTGGCACAGCATCTCCCAGGCGGTCCGACAGGCCCGCAGCGACCACTCCATCACGGCCGAGCCCCGGTCGTTGGTCGAGCAGGCCGGCCGGCTGCCGATGGTCCCGACGTCCGGTGAGGACGCGTTCGGCCACCGCTGGTCCCCGTTCCAGCCGTGACCGCTCCGTCCTGGCTGCCGGGCCTCGCGACCGTTCAGGTCTACCAGCGGCCCTGGTTGCGCGGGGACGTGCTGGCCGGGATCACCGTTGCGGCCTACGCGGTGCCGCAGCTCATGGCCTACGCCGAGCTGGCCGGGCTGCCCGCGGTCGTCGGCCTGTACGCGGTGTTGCTGCCGCTGCTGGCCTACGCGTTCCTCGGCTCGTCCCGCCAGCTGTCGATCGGACCCGAGTCGACGACCGCTCTGCTCACCGCGGCCGCGATCGCACCACTGGCCGGGGGAGACCCGGCTCGCTACGCCGCGCTGGCCGCGCTGCTCGCCCTGCTCGTCGCCGGCTACTGCGTCATCGCCTGGGCGTTGCGACTCGGCTTCGTCGCCGACCTGCTCTCCCGCCCGGTGCTGGTGGGCTACCTCACCGGGGTCGCCGTCATCATGATCGTCGGCCAGCTCGATACCGTCACCGGTGTCCCCACCGAGGGCGACACGGTCGCGGCCGAGCTGTCCTCCTTCGTCGCGAACCTGGGCGAGCTCGACGTCGCGACGACCGTCCTGTCCGTCATCGCGCTGGTGGCCCTGCTGGTGCTGCACGCACGTCTGCCCCGCTGGCCCGGCCCCCTGCTCGTCGTCCTCGGCGCTTCCGGGCTCGTTGCGGCGTTCGGCTGGACCGACGCGGTCGAGGTGGTCGGGCCGATCCCGTTCGGGCTGCCGGCGCTGGAGATGCCCCCGGTGAGCGGGGAGGACCTGTCGCTGCTGTGGCTGGCGGCACTGGGAGTGATGATCGTCGGCTACACCGACAACGTGCTGACCGCGCGCGCGTTCGCCGGCCGTCGGCACGAGGAGATCGACGCCAACCAGGAGCTGCTGGCGCTCGGCGTGGCGAACCTCGGCTCCGGCGTGAGCCAGGGGTTCCCCGTCAGCAGCAGCGGGTCGCGGACTGCGCTGGGGGCCGCAGGAGGAAGTCAGACCCAGGTGGCGTCCCTGGTCACCTCTGCCACGATCGTCGCGACCGTGCTGGTGCTGCGCCCGGTGCTGGAGTTCTTCCCCCTGTCGGTGCTCGGAGCCCTCGTCGTCTATGCCGCCCTGCAGCTGGTCGACGTGCCGGCGTTCGGCGCACTGTGGCGGTTCCGCTGGAACGAGCTGCTCCTTGCTCTGGCCACGACCCTCGCGGTACTCGTCGCCGACATCCTGGTCGGCGTGCTGGTCGCCGTCGCGCTGTCGGTGCTCGAGCTGTTCTCCCGGGTGATGCGGCCCCACGACGCCATCGAGGGGCTGGTGCCGGGGCTGGCCGGCATGCACGACGTGGACGACTACCCGCAGGCCCAGACCGTGCCGGGCCTGGTCGTGTACCGCTACGACAGCCCGTTGTTCTTCGCCAACGCCTCGGACTTCCGGCGCCGGGCTCTCGCTGCGGTCGACCAGGTGCAGAGCACGGACAGGCCGGTGCGCTGGCTGCTGCTGAACACCGAGTCCTACGTCGAGGTCGACAGCACCGCCGTGGCCAGCCTGGAAGAGCTACGGCAGGTGCTGGCCGACCGTGGCATCGAGCTGGCGCTCGCCCGGGTCAAGCAAGACCTCGCGGTGCCGCTGGAGCGGGCCGGATTCCTGGAGCGGGTCGGCCATGACCGGGTCTTCCCCACCCTGCCCACCGCGCTCGAGGGATACCGGGCCTGGGCGGCACAGCACCCGCCGGCCTCGGGGTCGGACCAGGGGGAGCTCGGGGGCTGAGCCAGGGTGCTCCCCGATGACGACCCGTCAGCACCGACGTAGCGTCACAGCCATGAGTACCAGCCCCACCTCGTGGCAGCTCGACGGCCTGAGCCGTCCCCTCGACGACCGGATGATCGCCGGCGTCTGTGCCGGTATCGCCCGCCGCTTCGGTCTGTCGGCCACCACGGTCCGGCTGCTGTTCCTGCTCTCGTTGCTGCTGCCCGGGCCCCAGGTGCTGGTGTACCTGGTGCTGTGGGTACTGATGCCCGAGGAGCGCCACTCCGCCTCCTAAGGTGACCTCATGCTCGAGTGGGACGTCGTGCCGGTGGACAAGCCCGTGGACCTGAACGTCATCATCGGGCAGGCCCACTTCATCAAGACGGTCGATGACGTGCACGAGGCACTCGCAGGCACCAGCCCGCACCTGCGGTTCGGGGTGGCCTTCTGCGAGGCGTCCGGGCCCCGGCTGGTCCGCCGGTCGGGCAACGAGACAGACCTGGTGGACCTCGCCGTGCGGACGGCGCTGGCCATCGGTGCGGGGCACACCTTCGTCGTCTTCCTGCGCGAGGGCTTCCCGGTGAACGTGCTGCCCGCCGTGCGAGCAGTGCCCGAGGTGTGCGCCATCTTCTGCGCCACCGCGAACCCCGTGCAGGTGATCGTGGCCGTCACCGACCAGGGCCGAGGGGTGGTCGGAGTGGTCGACGGCGAGCCGCCGCTCGGGGTTGAGGAACCGGCCGACGTCACCGCCAGGCGGGACCTGCTGCGTGCCATCGGCTACAAGCTCTGACTCACCTGTGGCACCCGTCTTCGCCGAGGTCGACCCGCCCGAGGAGGACCTGCGGCTGCCGCGGCTGCTCGCCGACCTGGGCCGGCCGGGCATCGTTGACATGCACGTGCACCTGCTGCCGGAGCGCATGCAGGCACGGGTCTGGTCCCACTTCGACGCCGCCGCGCCCCTGGTGGGCCAGCAGTGGCCCATCCGGTACCGCTGGCCCGTCCCCTCCCTGCCCGAGCACCTGCGCCGGATGGGCGTGCGTCGCTTCCCCACGCTGCCCTACGCCCACCGCCCCGGGATGGCCGCCGAGCACCCCGACGTCGTCCCCACGCTCACCTTGTACCCCGAGCCAGCAGCCGCGCAGTACGTCGCCTCTGCGCTGGAACGGGGAGCCCGGGCCGCCAAGGTGCACCTGCAGGTGGGTGACTTCGACCCTGGCGACGCCGCGTTGGACCAGGTGTGGGGCATCCTGGGCGAGGCAGGGGTGCCCGTGGTCGTGCATGCCGGGTCAGGGCCGGTACCGGGACGGTTCACCGGTGTGGAGCCCTTGGCCACGGTGCTGCGCCGGTTCCCCTCGCTGGTGGTGGTCATCGCCCACCTCGGGGCACCGGAGACGGCCGCGTTCCTCGACCTGGTCCAGGCCAGACCGCACACCTACCTGGATACGACGCTCGCCTTCACCCCGTTCATGGACCGGATGTACCGCCCGAGTCGCGAGCTGGTGTCGCGGCTGGCCGACTTCGGCGACCGCATCGTCTTCGGCAGCGACCTGCCCAGCATCCCCCACAGCTACGCCCATGCCGTGCTGCACGACAACGGGGCGCGGCTGCTGGAGGGCAGGGTGGCGCCATGACGGACGGACCTGGCGAGGCGTGGGCTCGCTGCCCGGTCTGCGGCGTCGGCCTGCTCGCGCTGGAGCGAGCCGACCCCGTGACGGGGATGGTGACCGGGACCTGCGGGCACCGGGCCTACGCGGGGTACGTCGCCGAGCTGCTCCACCTCGACCAGCGCGTGGACTGGCTCACCGACCTGGTCCGCGCGGGGGAGGCGCCGCCGGCGCCGGGCATCGCCCGCGCCTACGGCATCTGGCCGCCGCCAGGGTCGGCGGCTCCGGTCGCGCAGCCGGACGCGCAGCCTTTCGTGCAGCCGTCCGTGCCTGCGCGCGTGCTCCGCCGTCCGGTCAGCGCCCAGACAGCGCTGCTGAGCATGGGTGCGTTCCTGCTCGTGGTCGCGGCCGTCGTCTTCACCGCGGTCGCCTGGCCACGGCTGGGCGCGATCGGGCAGGTCGGTGTCGTGCTGGGAGTGATCGCGGTGGCGGCGTCGACGCTGGGCGGGGTCGGCATCGTGGCCGCCCGCGCAGCCGGTTTGCGGGCCTGGTCCTGGCTCGGGTGGACGGCGCTGGCCGCAGGTGTGTTCGTCACCGGGCTGACGCTCGCGAAGGTGCTGGGCGCCCCGCCGCAGGCCTACGCGGCGCTGTGCGGTGCCGTCGCCTGCGTCGCGGTGCTGCTGATGGCTGGCCCGTCGCTGGAGCGCGAGCGCGAGCCCGACCGCGCGCCCCTCCGGGTGGCCGGCGCGGTACTGGCGCTGGCCTGTGCACTCGAGTCCGCCGCCCTGGCGTTGCAGGGCGAGGCTCGACCGGTGGTCGCCGGGTCCGGCGCCGTGGTGGCGCTGCTGCTGCCGGGGTCGCCGTGGCGACGGCACCGCTGCAGCCGGTGGCGGCGGTCGGGGCCGGCCTGCTCGGGGGGCTGGTCCTGCTCGCGGGGGTGCGACGGGGTCAGCCTGGGCTGCCGCTCATGGCCTGGCCCGGGGCGGTACTGGCCTACCTCGGCGTGCTCCCGTTCGTCCCCGACGGCTACCCGGACCTGCTCGAGGCGTGGACCCTGCCGCTGGCCGCGCTGCTCGCCGTCGCCGGGGTCGTCTGCTGGGCGGGACGACCCGCCTCGACGATGCGCCGCTGGGCGCCGGCTCTCGTGGTCGCCCTCGTCCCGTCGGCGCTGGCGTGCTGGACGGCCCCGTGGGTCGACCCGGGGGCCGTCGACGGCGGACCTGTCGGGGAGGACCTCCCGCGCCTGGCGGTCGTGCTCGTCGTGTCGGCGCTGCTGCTGGTCGCCGGCGCACGCCGCTGAGCCGGGGACCTGCTCCGGCCGGCAGCGGCCGGGCTCGCCCGGGCGGGCGCGGCGCAGCTGTGGGGTGGCCTGCAGTCGCTGCCGCGCTGGGTCGCTCTCGCCGCTGTCGGCGGGTCGACGGGCCCGAGCGTGGGCGCGGGAGCTCAGGTGATGCTGCAGGTGCGGCGGGCCTTGGCCGAGGAGGCCGATGACTCGGCCCGGTTGGTCGAGCGCTCGTTCGTGGGGGAGGGATTCATCGCCGCCGACAACCCCTACGTCGAGGAGCTGCGGGCAGGCCCGGCGCGGTTCGCCGAGGCCGAGCTGTTCGTCGCGGTCAGCGCCACCGGCACCGTCGTCGGGACGGTGACCTACTGCGCGGCGGGCACGGCGTGGGCCGAGATCGCCCGGCCCGGCGAGGCCGAGCTCCGCATGCTCGCGGTCGAGCCGTCACGGCGTCACGGCGGCGTCGGGGCCGCCCTGGTCCAGGCCTGTGTCCAGCGGGCGGTGAGGGACGGCGCCGGTCGGGTGGTGATGTCCACCACCCAGGAGATGACGGCGGCGCACCGGCTCTACGAGCGCCTCGGGTTCTCACGACGTCCGGAGCGGGACTGGTCGCCCCGGCCTGGGCTGCTGCTGTGGGTGTACGGGCTGGACCTCCCGTCCTGAGGCGACGGAAGGCCCTGGGCAGCGGCCGTCGGTCCGGCCCAGACTGCGATCGTGCGCAGCCACGGGGTGCGAGTCGAGACGCCGGGATGGCTCGTGCCACTGCTGGACGCGCCCCCGACGCTGCCACGACGCAGCGACCGCATGCGCCTGGCGGTCAGCCTGGCCCGGCAGAACGTCCGCCGGGGTACCGGGGGGCCGTTCGGCGCGCTCGTCGTGGCCAGCGAGACGGGCCAGGTCATCTCCGGTGGGGTCAACCTGGTGGTGGCGTCGCACAACTCCACCGCACATGCCGAGATGCTCGCCCTCCAGCTGGCCGAGGAACGTCTCGGGACCTACGACCTCGGTGCCGCGCCGGGAGGGCCCTACGAGCTGGTGTCCAGTGTCGAGCCCTGCGTGATGTGCCTGGGGGCCGTGCTGTGGTCCGGTATCAGCACGCTGGTCTGCGGGGCGCGGGACGAGGACGCTCACGCCATCGGGTTCGACGAAGGACCCAAGCCCGCGCACTGGGTGGACGCGCTGGGTAGTCATGGAGTCGGCGTCGTGCTCGACCTGCTGCGCGACGAGTCCGCTGCCGTGCTCAGCGAGTACCAGGCCGGCGGCGGCGCGGTCTACAACGCCTCCCGCACCCTGCTCGCCGCTGCTAGATGACGGTCAACCCCCGGCTGCGGAAGATCTCCTGCGCGTCGCGCACCTGCTGCTTGGTGGGAGGGTCCACCCCGGCGAGCCGGTAGGGCCAGCCAAGCGCCTCGTACTTCTGCTCGCCGAACTCGTGGTACGGCATGATCTCGACCCGGTCGACACCCCTCAGCGTGGCCGCAACGTCGGCGACGGCGGCTATGTTGTCGGCGGCGTCGGTCAGTCCTGGGACCAGCACGTATCGGACCCACATATGCGTGCCGCGGTCGGAGAGCCGACGAGCGAACGCCAGCGTCGGAGCCAGCTCGCCGGAGGTCACCCGGCGGTAGGTCTCGGGGTCGCCGGACTTGATGTCGAGCAGCACCAGGTCGGTGAGGTCGAGGAGCTCGTCGCTGGCCCGGGCACCGAGGTTGCCGGAGGTGTCGAGCACCGTGCTCATGCCCCAGCGGTCCTTGACCGCACGGAACAGACCGGTGACGAACCGTGGCTGCAGCAGCGGCTCACCACCGGAGACGGTCAGACCTCCGCCTGACACGGAGATGAAGTCCGCGTACTTGCCGACATCCTCCAGCACCGTGTCGACGTCGACGTGCTCGCCCAGCCGCATCTCCCAGGTGTCGGGGTTGTGGCAGTACAAGCAGCGCAACGGGCAACCGGACACATAGACGGTGTAACGCACCCCGGGACCGTTCACCGACCCGACCGTCTCCACCGAGTGGATGTAGCCGCGGATGGCACCGTCCGCGGACGGCGCGTCCTCGGTGTCGGGATGGGCCAGCGGCTGGTGGACCCGCGCATCCAGCGCACTGACCGGGATGACCTCCACGTCGCAGAGGGTAGCGGTGCGAGTGGAGCGCAGGGGTGGGGAGCGGTCGGTGGTGGTGGTCCGGGGGCGGGTGTGAGTACACCGCTAGAGGTTCATGTGGAAGGTTCGATTGATGACGTCCTTCTGCTGCTCGCGGGTCAGCCGGACGAAGTTCACCGCGTAGCCCGACACCCGGATGGTGAGCTGCGGGTAGTTCTCCGGGTGCTCCATGGCGTCCAGCAGCGTGTCCCGGTTGAGGACGTTGACGTTCATGTGGAAGCCGTCGGCCGACATGTAGCCGTCCATGATCCCGGCGAGGGTGGCGACCTTCTCGTCATCGGTCTTGCCGAGCACGCTCGGCATCAGCGAGGCGGTGAGCGAGATGCCGTCCTCGGAGTCCTCGTAGGGCAGCTTGGCCACTGACAGCGCGGCGGCGACCAGGCCCTTCTTGTCCCGCCCGTGCATGGGGTTGGCGCCGGGAGCGAACGGCTCGCCCTTGCGGCGGCCGTCCGGGGTGTTGCCGGTCTTCTTCCCGTACACCACGTTGCTCGTGATCGTCAGCACCGACTGGGTGTGCCGGGCGTTGCGGTAGGCGGGGTGCTTGCGGATCTTGGACATGAACGTCTCGACCACCCAGACCGCGAGCTGGTCGACGTCGTCGTCGTTGTTGCCGAAGCAGGGGAAGGTGCCCTCGGTCTCGAAGTCGACGATGAGCCCGGTCTCGTCCCGCACCGGCCGCACGGTCGCGTGCTTGATCGCCGACAGGCTGTCCGCGAGAACGGACAGGCCGGCGATCCCGCACGCCAGCGTTCGGTCGGGTGCGTAGTCGTGCAGCGCCATCTCGATCCGCTCGTAGGCGTACTTGTCGTGCATGTAGTGGATGACGTTGAGCGCGTTGACGTACACCCGCGCCAACCACTCCAGCGTCTCGTCGAACTTCGTCAGCACCTCGTCGAAGTCCAGGACGTCACTGGTCACGGGCGTCCCGACATCGGCGATGTGCTCCCCGGAGTTCTCGTCCCGGCCCCCGTTGAGCGCGTACAGCAGCGCCTTCGCCACGTTGACCCGAGCACCGAAGAACTGCATCTGCTGCCCGACGGGCATGGCGGACACGCAGCAGGCGATGGCGGTGTCGTCGCCGAAGCGGGAGCGCATGAGCTCGTCGTTCTCGTACTGGATGGAGGAGGTGTCGATCGACACCTTGGCCGAGAACTGCTTGAAGCCCTCCGGCAGCGCCGGCGACCAGAACACGGTCAGGTTCGGCTCCGGCGCCGGTCCGAGGTTGTACAGCGTCTGCAGGAAGCGGAACGACGTCTTGGTGACCAGCGGCCGGCCGTCCTCGCCGACCCCTCCGATCGCCTCGGTGACCCAGGTCGGGTCGCCCGAGAACAGCTCGTCGTACTCGGGTGTGCGCAGGAAGCGCACGATGCGCAGCTTGATGACGACGTCGTCGACGAGCTCCTGCGCGAACTGCTCGTCGATGCGCCCCTCGGCCAGGTCCCGGGCGATGTACACGTCCAGGAACGTGGACACCCGGCCCAACGACATGGCGGCGCCGTTCTGCTCCTTCACGGCGGCGAGGTAGGCCAGGTACAGCCACTGCACGGCCTCCTGGGCCGTCTGGGCCGGCCGGGAGACGTCGAACCCGTAGGACGCGGCCATCTCCACCAGCTCGCCGAGTGCTCGGATCTGCTCGGCCAGCTCCTCCCGGTCGCGGATCACGTCGTCGGTCGAGTGCAGCAGGTCGAGCGCGGCCTTCTCCTGGCGTTTGCGCTCGACCAATCGCGTCACGCCGTACAGCGGCACCCGCCGGTAGTCGCCGATGATGCGGCCGCGGCCGTAGGCGTCCGGAAGGCCGGTGACGATCCCGGACCGCCTGGCGGCCAGGATCTCCGGCGTGTAGGCGTCGAAGACGCCGTCGTTGTGGGTCTTGCGGTACCGGGTGAAGACCTCGCGCACCCGGGGGTCGGGCTCGTAGCCGTAGGCCTTCAGCCCACTCTCGACCATCCGCCAGCCACCGTTGGGCATGATCGCGCGCTTGAGCGGGGCGTCGGTCTGCAACCCGACGATGATCTCGGCGTCCTTGTCGATGTAGCCCGGTGCGTGGCTGGTGATGCTCGCGGGGGTGTGCACGTCGACGTCGAGAACGCCCCGCTCCCGCTCGAGCACCATGAGCTCGCTGAGCTTCGCCCACAGCCCGCGGGTTCGCTCGGTCGCCCCGGCGAGGAAGCCCGCGTCACCCTCATAAGGCTGGTAGTTGTGCTGGATGAAGTCGCGGACGTCGATGGTCAGACGCCACTGGGTGCCGGTGAAGGTGCGCCAGGGGTCGAGGGTGCTGGTGGGGACGACGGTGTCGGTCACGGTTCCTCACTGGTCGAACGGGCAACGGAGGGGACCGGCGGGCCTCGTCGGTCCCAGTGCTCCCAGCATGCCCGATCAGGTGCCGATCCAGGCGCGCCGAACGTCACTTCGGTGGATCGAACGTCCCGAACCGCTCCCGCGCCGACCTGACGTGCCAGAGTGTGCGCCGTGAAGAGTGGCATCGACCTCAGCCATGTGGACCCCACCGTGCGCCCGCAGGACGATCTTTTCCGTCACCTGAACGGCAGGTGGCTGGCAACGGTGCAGATCCCTCCCGACAAGGCCCGGTTCGGTGAGTTCATCCGGCTGCGCGACGACGCCGAGCGCCACCTGCACGCCATCGTGGAGGAGCTGCGGGCCCAGGAGTGGCCAGCGGGCACGGACGAGCAGCGCGTGGCCGACCTGTACGACGACTTCCTCGACACCGAGCGCATCGAAGCCCTCGGCGCCGCGCCGCTGCACGAGCAGCTGGCCGGGGTGGACGCGGTGGCGTCCCCAGCCGGTCTCGTTCGGCTGGTGGCCTCGCTCGAGCGCACCGGCGTGCCTGGCCTCTTCTCCTCCTACGTGAGCACCGACCAGGGCGACTCGAGCCGGTACCTGCTGCACCTTGGCCAGGGTGGGCTCGGTCTGCCGGACGAGTCCTACTACCGGGACGAGCGCTTCGCCCAGGTGCGGGAGGACTACCTGGCCCACGTCGCCCGTATGCTGGGGCTGGCCCAGGCCGGCAGCACCGACCAGGCGCACCAGGTGATGGAGGTCGAGACCCGCCTGGCAACGGCGCACTGGGACCGGGTGGAGAACCGGGACGCGGTCAAGGTCTACAACCTCATGACCGCACAGCAGCTGGCGGAGCTGGCGCCGGCAGTGCCGTGGCAGGACTGGCTGGTCGGGACCGGTGGCACCGGGACCGAGCTGGACGAGGTCGTCGTGCGCCAGCCGTCCTTCGTGCAGGCCTTGGGTCGCGAACTGGAGGCGATCGACCTCGACCACTGGCGGACCTGGCTGCGGTGGAAGGTCGTGCACCGCGCGGCGCCGTACCTGAGCGAGGCCTTCGTCGCGGAGAACTTCGACTTCTACGGTCGCACCCTGACCGGTGCGCCGCAGATCCGGGACCGGTGGAAGCGCGGCATCTCGCTGGTGGAGTCGGTGCTCGGCGAGGCGCTGGGACGCCTCTACGTGGCCCGGCACTTCCCGCCGGCGTCCAAGCAGCGGATGCAGCAGCTCGTGGCCACCCTGGTGGAGGCCTACCGCGGCCGCATCAGCGAGCTGGCCTGGATGACCCCCGCGACACGGGAGCGGGCACTGGAGAAGCTCGCGGCGTTCACCCCGAAGATCGGCTACCCCGACTCGTGGCGGGACTACTCGGCGTTGCAGATCCGTCGGGGGGACCTGCTCGGCAACGTGGCCCGGGCGGTCGCGTTCGAGACCGACCGCGAGCTGGCCAAGCTGGGTCGGCCGGTCGACCGCGGCGAGTGGTTCATGACACCGCAGACGGTCAACGCGTACTACAACCCGGGCATGAACGAGATCGTCTTCCCCGCTGCCATCCTCCAGCCGCCGTTCTTCGACCCCGAGGCCGACGACGCGGCCAACTACGGCGGGATCGGCGCGGTGATCGGCCACGAGATCGGGCATGGCTTCGACGACCAGGGTTCCCGCTACGACGGGCAGGGGACACTGAACAACTGGTGGAGCGACGACGACCGGGCCGAGTTCGAGAAGCGCGCCGACGCGCTGGTCACCCAGTACGACGGCTACCAGCCGGCGTCGACCCCCGGGCACCGGGTCAACGGAGCGCTGACCGTGGGGGAGAACATCGGTGACCTCGGCGGCCTGGCGATCGCGGCGGAGGCCTACCGCATCCACCTGGCCGGGGAGGAGCCCCCGGTCCTGGACGGTCTGACCGGCATGCAGCGGCTGCTGCTGGGCTGGGCGCAGGTGTGGCGGGAGAAGAGCCGACCGGAGGAGGCGGTGCGGCTGCTGTCCATCGACCCGCACAGCCCCGCGGAGTTCCGCTGCAACGGCACCGTGCGCAACGTGCCCGAGTTCTACGAGGCGTTCGAGGTGGGCGAGGACGACGCGCTCTGGCTGCCGCCCGACGAGCGGGTCAGCATCTGGTGAGTCACGGGCAAGGCGGAGCCGAGCCGACCGGGCCGGCCATGCGCTGGCTCGCCCGGGGGGAGCCGCACCTACCCGAGGGGACCCAGTGGCTCACCGCGGCCGAGGCGCAGCGGGCTGCCGGCATGCGCTTCACCAAGCGGCGCACCGAGTACCTCGTGCGCCGGCTCGCTGCCAAGACCGCCGTCGCCACTGCCCTCGGCCTGGGTGTCGATCCGTCCGACCTGGGTCGGGTCGCGGTGCTCAACCGGCTCAGCGGCGCACCGTACGTACTGGTCGACGACCAGCCGCTCGGGCTGGACGTGTCCCTGACCGACCGAGCGGGCTGGGGCGTCTGCCTCGTCGGGCCCGACCTCGGCGCGGTCGGCTGCGACGTCGAGCTCGCCGAGCCGCGCAGCGCGGCGTTCGTCGCCGACTTCCTCACCCCGCACGAGCAGGACCTGGTCCGGGGTGCGGCCGACCCTGATGACGGCCATCTGCTCGCCAACCTCGTCTGGTCGGCGAAGGAGAGCGCCCTCAAGGTGCTGCGCACCGGCCTGCGTCGGGACACGCGCACCGTCGAGGTGCACCTCGGTGCGGCCGCGCCACCCGCACCGGACGGGTGGGCGCCACTGCAGGTGCGAACGGAGGACCGCGGGGTGCTGCCCGGCTGGTGGCACCGGGCCGGGCCGTGGCTGCTCACCGTCGCCTATGCCCGCCCCGGCCCGGCACCGCAGCCGCTGGAGCGGCCGTCGGCGCTCGTGTCAGCCGCGCCGACGCACTCCTGGCTGACCAGCCCGCTGGTTCACCCCGAGAAGGCCGCCATCCCACGTTCGAGCGCGTCCACGACGTAGGGCCGCAGGTCCTCGGCGCGGATGATCCGGTCCACTGCACCCTTCTGCTGGGCCCGCTGGATGGTGTGGATCGCGTCGAACTCGTCTGCCACCTCGCCCAGCTTCTCGGAGCGGACGGCCTCGGTCACCTCGGCGAGCTGGGTGCGCAGCGCGGCGGCCTCGTCCCGGTCGGCTGCGGCGATCTTCTCCCGCAGCGCGACGACGCGGGGGTCGCCCTCGGTTCGCACCTTGACGTCACGGGAGAAGACCGTCGCGGCCGCGGGGGCGCCACCGATGACCGACGCGTAGGAGCCCTCGACCGCCGCGACCTCCATCGACTCGTTGAGCTTCTTGGAGAACACGACGAAGGCCCCGCCGTGGTAGCGGGAGACCACGACGAACACGATGGGGCCGCGGAAGTTGGTCACCGCGCGTCCGATCTCTGCCCCGTACTCCAGCTGCCAGCGGCGCATCGACTCCGGCGAGCCGTCGAAGCCGGACAGGTTGGCCAGCACGACCAGTGGTCGGTTGCCGCTCGCGGCGTTGACAGCGCGGGCCGTCTTGCGCGAGGACTGAGGGAACAGCGTCCCGGAGGTGAACGAGGCCGGGCCGTCGGCAGGCACGTACCCTCGCCGCGCGAGCGTTCGGGACTCCAGCCCGAGCATGCAGACCGGGATGCCGCCCACCGTCGCGTCCCACACCACCGAGGTCTCGGCGCCGCGCCAGTCCTTCCACCGCTCGATCGGCGGGTTGTCGGCGTCGGCCACCGCTCGCATCACCGAGCGGATGTCGAACGGCTTCTTGCGGTCGGGGTTGCGCTCGGCCGAGAAGACGTCGCCCACCGAGCTGAAGTCGGTCCCGGGAGTCGGTGCGTGCGGTGCGGTGCGAACGTCCCGGTCGACCGGGTCGCTGGTGGGACGGCGGCGCGGGAACCGCTCCCCGGGTACGACGTAGGTGTGGTCGTAGTGGCGCAGCAGCAGTGCGCAGGCCGCCTCCACGGTCGGTGCCCAGTACTGACCCTGGCCGTTGAGCCCCATCACCCGGTCGTAGCCGCCGATGCCGAAGTTGTCCTCGGCCGACACGCCCCCGGAGAAGTCGAGCGCCTGCTTACCGGTGAGCACCATCGCGCTGCTCGGGGTCATCACGAGGATGCCACGCGTGTGCATGAGCATGGTGGCCTCGGCGTTCCAGTACGGCTGGGCGCCGACGTTGATGCCGGTGACGACCACGTTGAGCTCGCCGCCGGCCTGGGTGAACTCGATGATCCGGCGCAGCACAGCCGAGATCCAGTCCATGTTCTCCACCCCGGAGTCCATGGCGATGCGAGCCCCGCTCGACACCGCGTACCACTCCGCAGGAACCCCGAGCCGCTCGGCCAGGTCGAGCGCTGCCATGATGCGCCGGCACTCCGGCTCGGCCAGGTTGCCCAGGCCGGTGGTCGGGTCGCCCAGGATGGCCACCCGGGTCATGCCCTCCGGGACGGTGTCGGTGTAGTTGGTGATCAGCCCGAACACGATGTTGGCCGTGTTGTGACCGAGGTCCCGGCTTCCGACCTCCACGGTGGCGCCGTCCTCGTCCAGGTCGTGCTCGACGAACTTGCCGGGCGGGAAGTCGGCCTGGGTTCCCGGACGGGGAGCGAGCATACGGACGATCTCGTACGGGTACGGGACCCCGAATCGCTGGGCTCGCAGCACCTTCTGGCGGTACGGCGTGAGCGGTCGGATCGGCTGGTCGCCGACGGGCCGCACGCGTACGGCCACGCCACGGGCAGCCTGGCCCTCGACGTGCAGGACAGCCTGCTCGAGGGTCCCGTCGGCCTGGGGTATCCCCACCCGCAGCACCACCTTCTCCAGCCCGGTCCCGGCCGCCAACGGTGCGAACTGGCGGGCCAGCTCGGGCCAGGCCCGGCGCGGGACGTCGAAGGGAGGACGCACGTAGAGAACCATCCGGTTGCCCGAGGGCCGCTGCCGGGCCGGGACGCCTGCCAGCGCAGCTCGCATGGCCGCCAGGGCGCTCATGCCCACCCGCTCGAGCCCGGGGTAGTGCACCACGTGGGCCGCGTCGGGCTGGGACGGTGTGAGGTCGCGCACCTCGGCGAGCGCGAACATGCGCACGTCCTTCGGGTTCTCCCGGGCCACCCCGCGGAACAGGTACACGTCTTCTGGCGAGGCCAGCCGGGAGAGCTCGAAGTTCGACAACCGCCACAGGTCCAGCCGCTTGGCCAGCATCGGGTGCAGGTTGCGGTACAGCAGGTCCTCGACGATGTCGCCGTCCTGCTGCTGGCGGAAGGTGAAGTGCTGGGTGCGCAGGTGCTCGGCCACGTCGCCGTGCAGGTGGGTGAGGGTGACGTCGACCCGCCGCAGCGGCCGTCCGAAGTCGCAATCGGCGAGCAGGTCGTGCACCTGCCCGGCCATGAGGTCCGCGTCGGGCTGAAGCCCGTCCCGCCACGTCACGAGCTCGATGACGGGGGAGACGTCCGCTGCCACGTCGGCGAGCTGACGGCGCACCGAGTCGGCCACCGAAGGGATCTCGTCGAGGGGTGCGTAGGCGACCACGAGGTGCACGTGCAGCCGCTGGTAGTCGTACTCGGCGGTGGCCAGCAGGTGGTCGCCGTACTGGTCGACCCACAGCTCGCGCAGGTGCCGGATGCGGTAGAAGCGACGCGCGTGCACCTCGAGCAGCCGACGCCTCGTGAGGTCGTCCCCAACGTTCCAGTGCCGCAGCATCGGGCCGCGAAGCGGTTGCGGGCACTCGACCAGCGCTGCCACATGGGCGTCGAGCTGCGGGCCGGCGGCCTCTGTGGCCAGGGCGGCGAGGTGCCCCTCCATCTGGACGTAGACGTCGTCCACCGCCGCGGTGAACTGGGGCTCGTCGACGTAGCGGAACCGGACGTCGTGCGCCAGATCGCTCAGTGCCTGGTGCCGGCCGGCCGTCGCGGCAGCCAGCGCGTCGAGCCGGGACCGCACCTCCGGACCGACCTCCGGCCGGATGGCGTCGGCGTTCGCCAGCCAGCGCATCAGCACGGCGGACACAGCCGGTACCAGCTCGCCGACGCGGCTGAAGGAGCGGAACATCCACGTCACTGCTGACTCCAGCGCCGGGCTGCGCTGCAGGCTGGTCACGCCGTAGCGAGACAGCGCGCTGGCCAGCCGTTCGCGGTAGGTGTCGGGGATGCCGGCTCGCTCCGGGTCGAGCCACTGCAGGTAGGACAGCAGGTACTCCTGCGTGCTCTCGACCAGGTCGGACTCGACGTCTTCGGGGGGTCGGGCCCGGTAGAGCGCGGCGATGTCGGTGAACAGGTCCAGGAAGGCGTTCTCACAGCCGAGCAGGGAGGCGTCGACCGGTGAGCAGCTGCCTTCGAGTCGGCGCTGATCGGTGAGGAGCCGGTTCGGGCGGCCGGGCTCGAGGTCGTAGCCGAGCAGGTACTGACCGAGTGCACCGTAGACGGCCCGGCACGGGGCCACCCCGGCATCGGCGCCCTCCTCGAGCCCGTCGAGGGCCACCCGGCTCGCATCGACGCTCGCCGAGGTCAGCACGTCGGCGGCCTTGATGCGCAACAGCGGGGCACCGGGGTCGACCTGGGCGTTGGGGCTCACCTCGATGCTGGCGACCTCGCCGGCGAACGGTGCGGAGAGTGTCGTCTCCATCTTCATGCTCTCGAGCACGGCGATCGGGTCACCCTCGGCGACCTGCTGACCGGGTTCGACGAGCAGCGCTACGACGAAGGCCGGTGCGCCGGCGCGCACCATCCCGCCGTCGTCGCGCTGCACCAGGTGAGCGGTACCGTCGACCTCGACACGGGTGACGGTGCCCTCGGACTGCGTCACGACGCGGTAGCGGGTCCCCCCGCAGGTGACGAGCCGTTCGTAGGCGTTGATGTGGGACACGTGCAGATCGGCGACGGTCGCGCCGTCCACCACGCGGTAGTGGCCGGGACCCACCAGGTAGGTGTCCAGCGGGTAGGCCTGCCCGCGGTAGCGCAGGGCGACAGCGTGCCCGATGGCGTCGGGCATCTCCGGCCGGCCACGCACCGCGCGGGCGTGGAACGCCGCCTGAGTGGCCGCGTGCTCGGTGTCGAAGGCCTCGACGGCCGCGACGAGCAGAGCGACCCGGTCGGCGGCAGGCAGGTGCTCGCCTGTGGCCGTCATCCGGTCCAGCCACCGGTTGTCGACCTCGCCGCTGCGGACCTGCTGGGTCTCCAGCAGGCCGAGGACGAACGACTTGTTGGTCGTGCCGCCCTCCACGACCAGGACGGACTGGGCCAGCGCGCGGTGCAGCCGGGCGATGGCCTCGTCCCGGTCGGACCCCCAGGCGATGACCTTGGCGATCATCGAGTCGAACTCGGGGGCGACGACGTCGTCCTGGCGGATGCCGGCGTCCACCCGGATGCCGGTGCCCTGCGGCGGCCGGTACATGGCGACCTTGCCGGGGGCGGGTGCAAACGCCTGCTCGGGGTCCTCGGCGTTGATGCGGGCCTCGATGGCGTGCCCGACGACCGGGGGAGGGCTGCCCTCGAGCCTCCCGCCCGAGGCGACGTGCAGCTGCATCTTGACCAGGTCGAGGCCGGTGGTCGCCTCGGTGACCGGATGCTCGACCTGGAGGCGGGTGTTGACCTCCATGAACATGAACCGCTCACCGTCGGGGGAGACGAGGAACTCCACCGTGCCTGCGTTGCGGTACCCGACGGCCTCGGCCAGCCGAACGGCCGAGGCGCGGATCTCCTGCTCCCGCTGCGCGGTCAGGACGGTGGAGGAGGACTCCTCGAGCACTTTCTGGTTGCGCCGCTGGACACTGCAGTCCCGCACACCGACGGCCCAGGTGGTGCCCTGTCCGTCGGCGATGACCTGCACCTCGACGTGCCGGGCGGCGGGCAGGAACTCCTCGGCGAAGACGGTGGGGTCCCCGAAGGCCAGCTCGGCCTCGGCCCGCGCCGACACCAGGGCCGCAGGCAACTCTTCGGCGGTCTGCACCACGCGGATGCCGCGCCCGCCTCCGCCCGACGAGGCCTTGAGCACGACGGGGTAGCCGAGCGTCTCGGCGGCCGCCAGGGCGGCATCGACGTCGTCCACCGCGCCGCCGCTCCACGGCACGACCGGGACGTCGGCCTGCTCGGCGAGCTTCTTCGAGGTGATCTTGTCGCCCAGCCGGCGGATCGTCGCGGCGCTGGGTCCGACGAAGGTGATACCCGCCTCCTCGCAGCGTGCGGCGAAGGAGGCCCGCTCGGAGACGAACCCCCAGCCGACCCAGACCGCGTCAGCCTGACTGTGCTCCAGAGCCGCCATGATGGCGGCCTCGTCCAGGTAACGGGACTTGCGGTGGTCGTCGCTCGGGTCGACGAACGTCGCCGACCCGAGGTGCACAGCCTCGTCGGCCTGCCGGACGAACCAGGCCTGGGCGTCCGGGTCGGTGTACAGCGCGATGGTGGTGATGCGCTCGTCCCGCGGACGGGCCGTGTTGAGCTCGGCGACGGCCGTGAGCAGCCGGACGGCCGGCTCCCCCCGGTTGACGATGGCCAGGCGACGAATCGGGACCACGCGCTACTCCTTGTCGGCCATCACGGCGGCGAGCATGACCGCCTGGTCGTCGGGCAGGGGGTTGGGGGTGACCACGGTGCGGTAGCCGGTCATGTGCAGCACCACCGTGCCGTCCTTGCGCTGGACGAGGCAGTCGAAGCCGGCTTCGCTCGGACGGGCCGTGCAGAGCAGGGGGCCCTGCTCGTCCGGCGAGCCGAGCAGGCGCACCGAGCCGACCCGGTCGGGCAGGGCATAGCGCCCCTCGCGGCCCATCTCCCAGATGCCGGCGGTCTGGAAGCACAGCTCAGCCAGCCGGGGTCCCACGAACGTGGGTGCGTCCGAGGGGGAGTGGTTCGCCGGCAGGTCGTCGGCGAACCGGGCAACGGCACCCAACCCGTTGCGAGGCAGCCGCCACACCGACTGCATCACCCGGTAGGCCGGGCCGTGGAAGTAGACCTGGTAGACGTCGTCGGCTGACAGCGCCTTCCTGCTGGACAGCGAGGGCTTGGGGCCCTGCTGCGGGGGAGGTGCCACGGCGGACAGCCGGACCCGGCCACGGCCGTGCACGGTGCGCTGCGGACGGTCCGACCCGGGCAGGAGCCGCTCGCTGGACAGGCTGCACTCGGCGACCAGCGACTCGGGGTCGTCCGGGTCGGGCCGCAGCAGGGCGGTGATGGTCACCGTTCGTGGCTCGTCGCGGAAGAACTTCAGCCCTCCGAGGTAAGCGACGTCCTCGACGGCAAGCACGTGCCAGTCGGGCCGCAGCAGCCGAGCGACCTCGGCGAAGCCCTCCATGTACATGACGCCGGGGAACATGGCCGGGCCGTCGTAGCGGTGGTCGTCCAGGAACCCCTGCTGGGTCGGGTCGAGGACGGTGTGCACGGTCAGGCCGTCCAGCACCGTGGCGGCCACCACCTCACCGACCAGGGGTCCCGCGTCGTGTGTGCTCACCGCGTTGAGGTCCAGCCCGCCGGTGGGGCTGGGGTTCTCCCCGAACATGCCGAGACGTCCGGCCACCACGACCTCGCCGGCGGACGTGCCCGCGGCCAGCTCACGCCGGATCCACGCGACGCCGGCCTCCGGAGGGAGCATCTGCACCCCGAGTGCGTCCATGATGGCGGCGACCGAGCCGCGGGTGGCCATGCCGATACCGCCCCAGGCCGTCCAGTCCAGGGCGTATCCCCGGGTACCCGGACGGGTGCTGCGGAAAGCACTGGTCGTCTTGCACAGCAGGTCGTTGGCCGCCGCGTAGTCGGTCTGGGCGCTGTTGCCGAACCGGCCCGCCACCGACGAGAAGGCGAAGGTCGCCCCGATCGGCAGGTCAGCGGCGGCGGTGAGCAGGTTGAACCAGCCGTCGCTCTTCACGTCGACCACCAGGTCGAACATCCGCGGCTCCTTGGTGGGCAGCGGACGGTCGGCCAGTAGGCCTGCCGCATGCAGCAGCAGGTCGATGCGGCCGTGGTCGCGACGGATCTCGTCGACCACAGCGCCCACCTGGGCCGGGTCGGTGAGGTCGATCGCGTGGTAGCGCACCGTGCCACCCGCATCCTGCACCGCCTGGATGGCGGCCAGGGCGGCCTGGGCCCGCTCGTACTTGCCCAGCTCACGCTCGATCAGCACCGGGGTCGGGCGCTCACCTCGAGCCTTGAGGTCGGCGGCCACCTGCAGCTTGAACGCGGCCAGGTCGGTCACGTAGGCGCGCAGGTTGGGGTCGTCCGGGTCCGGCTCGGGAGTCAGATCGACGAGGTGGAACGTGCCCCCTCCGGCACCGTGGGCCAGGTCGGCCACGATCGCCGACACGATGCTGCCCGCAGCGCCGGTGACCAGGGCGACCGTGCCGGAGTCGAGCTCGAGCACGTCCGGGCCCGGCTCGGCTGGGAAGGGCTGCTCGAGCAGGCCCACCGTCCAGCGGGCGTCGTCGGCGTACCCGACCTCGACGCATCCCGGGTCGGTGAGGGTCTCGGCCACCAGCAGGTCGGCCAGCGCGGCCGTCTTGCGACCAGGTGCGAAGTCGACTGCCTTGACCAGCGCCGTCGTCTCGATCCCACCGTCACCGCGGGCCGCCAGCATGCGCTCCTTCTGATAGGCCTTGGTGAACCCGGTCACCGACCCGCCCATCGGCGCACTGGCACCCGCCGGGTCGTACCCGTGGAAGCCGCCGAGCCTGGTGGCGCTCACCAAGAACGGGTCATGGTCGTAGACCGCCCGCATGGTCGCGTACAGCGTCTTGACGCGGCGGCGCAGAGCCTCCCGCCAGCCGGCGAGGTCCATCTCGGTGAGCGGCCCCTCGTCGTCCATCGCAGCCAGCCAGTACACGCCCTGGACCGGCCCCTCGGCAGCGAAGGACTCCACGGCGGCCAGCAGATCGTCGGTGCCGATGCCCGGTTCGAGCACCAGCGTCTGCGCTCCGAGTGCCCGCAGCTTCTTGACCAGGGCAGCGCCGACTCCCCCCTCGTCCGGCATGACCACCAGGCGGCTGCTCGCGTCGAGCACGACGCCGGTGGGCAGGCACTGCGCCAGGGCGGGCCGCAGCGAGGGCACCGGCACCCGGCGTGGGACCCGGTCGGTCGCCGCCAGGTCGCCCCGCGCCGCAGGCTCGACCCGCACTCCGGTGCGCTCCGGCTGGTCGGGCGTGACGATCGGTGCGGCAGCCGCAGGCGCGGCGGGTGCGGCGGGTGCGGGTTGGATGCCGGTCTTGTCGCGGATCCAGCCGATCACGTGGGTGAGGGTGGGGAAGTCACGCAGCTGCAGGTTCGGGTCACGCTCGACGCCGAACC
>Ga0209594_1000193_pt1 | contig 45004 bp, 37 predicted proteins | sample AshMeaCrysSpring_FD_184126 | JGI IMG/M metagenome (GOLD analysis project Ga0209594, IMG submission 184126) | Groundwater microbial communities from Big Spring, Nevada to study Microbial Dark Matter (Phase II) - Ash Meadows Crystal Spring... | ecosystem: Environmental > Aquatic > Deep subsurface... | reverse complement strand
CGATCCCGACCTCGCGCATCGGGTCGACGTGATTCGGGACCGCGCTCCGCCTCCGGGCATGGAGACGGACCTGGCGGCGGTGCGCCGCATCCGGCGCCTCGTCCAGCAGGTCGAGCGCCAGCTCGATCGGCTCTCGCGCGGGTCGCCATCGTCCGGCAGCGAACACGCAGGCCACGTGGATGCGGGCCTGCTGCTGGCCTTCGCCTACCCGGATCGGATCGGACGGACACGCGAAGTCGGTGGCGGCCGTTACCTGCTCACGGGCGGACGCGGCGCGGTCTTCGCCGAGGCGGCTGCGCTTGCGCGATCGGAGTTCATCGTCGTCGCGGCCCTCGACGCAGGCGAGCGCGAAGCGCGGATCCAGCTCGCGTCCGCACTCGACCGCAGTCTGCTCGAACGGCACTTCGCCGGCGCAATCGAGGTGACCGAGTCAGTGGCCTGGGACCCGCGCGAGGAAATCGTCGCGGCCCGGCGGGTGCGCAGGCTCGGCGCACTCGTGCTCGAGGACGAGCCCCTGCGACGCGTCGACCCCGAGGCTGCGCGCGATGCCATGCTGGAAGGCATCCGAAGTCTCGGCCTCGGGTGCCTGCCATGGACGACGGGACTGGAGCAGTGGCGCGCCCGCGTCGCGCTCGTCCGCGAGCACGACCCACGCGGTGGCGCGGCGTGGCCGGACCTTTCCGACGACGCACTGCTCGCCTCGCTGGACGCCTGGCTCGCGCCGTGGCTCGACGGCATCACGCGACGCGAGCAACTGACACGCCTCGACCTCGCCGGTGCGCTGCACGGTCGGCTCGACTGGCCGTCGCGGCGACGGCTCGAGGAGCTCGCACCCACCCACATCGAAATGCCGAGCGGCTCGCGGATCCCGGTCGACTACGAAAGCGACGGGCCGCGCCTCGCCGTGCGGCTGCAGGAAGTCTTCGGCCTCGCGCGCTCGCCCAGTGTGGTCGATGGGCGCGTACCGGTGACGATGGAACTCCTTTCGCCGGCGCGGCGCCCGGTGCAGGTCACGCGCGACCTCGCGAGCTTCTGGACGCGCGGCTACCACGAGGTGAAGAAGGAGCTGAAAGGCCGCTATCCGAAGCACTACTGGCCCGACGACCCGCACGAGGCGATCGCGACCCGGCGCGTGCGTCCGCGCTAGGATCCGCGCATGAGGAACGCGGCCATTCTGCTGTTCGCCACCTTGCTCGCCGCGTGCACGCCCTTTCGACGCGAGTCCGCCGCGGTGCCGGACACTGGCGCCGCGGCGCTGCTCGCGGCGGAGTCGCGCATCGGCGCACCGTACCGCTACGGCGGTGCCGGGCCGGCGGCATTCGACTGCAGCGGGCTCGTCGCCTATGCATACGGGAAGGCCGGCGTGGACCTTCCGCGCACCGCGGCCCGGCAGTTCGCGATCGCACGCCCGGTGCCGCGCCGCGACCTGCGGCCGGGCGACCTCGTGTTTTTCCGGCTCTCGGGCCGCGACGTGAGCCACGTCGGCATCTACGCCGGCGACGGACGTTTCGTGCACGCCCCGCAGACCGGCGGCCGCGTGCGCACGGAAGACCTCGACGACGACTGGTTCCGGGAACGCTACGCCGGCGCCGGGCGACCCTACTGAAGCACGCGGCGCCCGCGTCAACGCCTCCGGCCGAGCCAGCGCTGCGATTTCTCGAGCGCGAGCAGCTCCGACCCCTTGGTGAAGCCGAGGCGCTGCGCGTGCTCGATCGCCACGAGCAGGAGCTGCGCGTTCGCATAGGCGTCGGCGATCGCGTGGTGGCGGCCGATGGGCGGCAATCCAAAGTGCCGCGTCCAGTCGTCGAGCGAGTCGTTTCCGGTGCCCGGCACCAGGGCCGGGAGGATCGCCGCGAGGTCCAGGAACCGGACTCGGACGCGGATGCCGAGCCAGGCGAGGAGCTCGCGCTCGAGCACGGTGGCGTCGAACTCGGCGCGAAAGGCCACGGCCACGGCGCCGTCGAGGTACTGCAGGAAGGCGACCAGCGCGCCCACGGGATCCGACCCGCCGCGCTGTTCCTGGCCGCCGATCTGGTGGATCAGGATGTTGTCGACCGCGCTCTCCCGTTCCTGCCGGACCACGACCTCGAAGGCGTCGTCGTGGCGAACCGAGCGCGCCGTGACCGCGACGGCGCCAATGGAGATGATCCGGTCGGCGCGCATGTCGGGCCCGGTCGTCTCGAGGTCGAGCGCGACGAAGCGCGTGAGTGACAGGAGCCCCGAATCGCTCCAGCGCTCCTCCGCGGCACGCTCGCGCGCGCGTATCCGCAGCAGGCGCAGGCTGTCGCGGACGCCGCTCGTCAGCCCGCGGCGCGTACGCCGCGCGCGGATCAGCGCTTGGAACGGCCAGCCCATGGCGCGTGCTTGAGCGGGCCCGCGGTCATTGCCCGATCGTCTGCTCGAGCCGCTGCTGCAGCGTGCGCGCCTGGCGGAACGCCTCCTTCAGCATGCGGCGGTCGAGGTCATTGAGCGCATAGGGGTCGATCCGGTTCGCGGCCGAAGCCGGCCGCTCCAAGGCCTCGCGGCGCTCTGGCTCCATCTCGCCACGCTGCGCGCGCAGCCGCAGCATCTGCAGGAAGTGATAGGCCTCCACGATGGAGTCCGTCTCGCGTTCGTCGATGTTGAGCCTGCGGCCCGAGAGACGCAGGCGCTGCGAGGTGTTCGTGTCGCCGATGCCGAGCGCCAGCGCGAAGGCCCGGGCCGCGTCCACGAAGATGCGCGTGCCCTGGCTCTTGAGGTCGATGGTGCCGGCGTTCTCGCCGTCGTCGGTGCGAAACGTGCGGATGCGGCCGAGCGGCGGCTCCACCTGCAGGGCGTTTGCGACCAGCAGCCGCTGGAAGAGCCGGTTCTCCGGGGTCACGCCATTCAGCCAGGCCCGGAGGTCCTCGGCGAGCGCGACGTTGCCGAACAATCCGCGAAAGTCGAAGAAGATGTTGGCGCAGAGCAGCGCCTCGGGCGTCGGCTCCCGGACCCACAGCGCGAAGCGGCTGCGCCACTCCTCGACCGAGAGGCAGTGCTCGGCATTGCGGGCCATGATGCCACCCTTGCAGAGCGGAAAGCCGAGCTGCGCCAGGGCTTCGTTCGCGGCCTGCGCGAACGCCAGCAGGCGCGCCCGCACCTCCTCGCGTCCGTTCGGGCCGCACGCAAACAGGATCGCGTTGTCCTGGTCCGTCGCGACGGTCTGTTCGCGACGGCCCTCGCTGCCGACCGACAGCCAGCACCAGTCCAGGCCCGCGAGGTCGAAGCCGGGGGCGACGAGCGCGAACAGCCGCTCCGTCAGCGCGTCGTTCAGCGCCGTGATCGTGTGGGTCAGCGGCTCGGCGGCCGCGCCTTGCGCCACGAGGTTGTCGGTGAGCGAATCGATGTCGGCCCGGGCCCGCCGCAGCGTCGCGACGTCCCGGGCGAGGCGGATCGACTGCACGATGTTGCGCATCGTGACCCGCTGCAGCGCGAAGAGGTCGCGCTCCGAGACGACGCCGACGAGCCGCCCGTCGCGCGTGACCATCACCTGGTGATAGCCACGCTGGGCCATCAGCGAGAGCGCCTCCTGCGCGGTGGCCAGTTCGTCGAGCATGGCGGGTCCCGGGGTCATCACGGCGGCGATCGACGTCGCGAGGTCGAGCCCGGCCAGCACCACGCGGTCGAGCAGGTCCGTTAGCGTGAAGATGCCGACCGGCCGCCACTCGCCGTCGACGACGGCGATCGAGGCGACCCGCTCCTGCCGCATCGATTCGAGCGCCTCCCGGATGGGCGTGCCGGAGTCGCAGTGCACCGGTTCGCGTCGCACCATCGTCCGCAGGGGCTCGAGCAGGGTCCTCTGCTCGACCGAGCGCTGGCTGAAGTTCTGTCGCAGCTGGCCGAGCGACTGCTGGACGATGCTCTCGAGGATCGACGTGCAGTACTCCGCGAACGGCGGAGAGCGCAGGCGCAGCGACTCGAAGTCCTCGAGTGCGAGCTGGAAGCAGAAAACGTCCTCGGTGGCCTCGAAACGCCGGGCGCCCGCAGTCCCGGCCGCGAGCGCGGCCACCGGGAAGCACTCGCCCGGACCACGCACCTCCTCCTCGGCGCCGCTCGAAATGTTGCGCACGGCCACGTGGCCGCGCTGGATGACGTGCATGTGCGAGGCCACACCGTCGGCCGGGTCGACGATGGTCGTGCCGACCGGGAAGTAGGCGAGCTTCACGCGCTCCGCGAGGAACTCGAGGTCGCTACGCGACATGCGCGAGAACGGCATGTGCGGCCGCAGGAATCGGATCGTGGATTCGGCGATGAGGGCCGGGGTCGCCATGCGTGGATTCTAGCCGTTGCGGCGGGTCGCCCGGCCGGGCGGCCCGCGGCCCTCCCCCGCGCGGACACGGGGGAGGGCCGGGACGGCATCCGCCGGACTAGTGGCTGGTCGCCTTGGAAGCAAGGATGCCCGTGTTCTGGCGGGCGTAGACCTCCGGCCACAACTCCTCCGAACGCTTGTCGCGGAAGAGCAGCGAGCCGAGCAGAACCGCGAGGAATCCGAGCGGGATCGACACGATGCCCGGGTTCTTGAGCTCGAACATCGGCTTCTCGAGACCCATGATCGAGACCTCCTTGCCCGCGACCTTGACGAGGTCGTCGTTCGCCTTCTTCACGGCCTTGTCGAGCGTCGCCTGGTCGGTCTCGCCCTGCTTCACGACCGCCGCATCCAGCGAGGCGAGCTTCTCCGCGATCGCGGCGCGTTTTGCCGCCTCGCCATCGAGCACCTTCTGCGAGGCCTCGCGCACCGCCTTCGGGTACGTGACGTTCGGCGAGACGAGCGTGAGGCCGACCGCGACCACCGTGCCGACCACCATGCCGAGCACGATGCCGCCCGTGTTGCACTTCTTCCAGTACAGCGTGAGCAGCACGCACGGGAAGTTCGCGGACGCGGCCACCGCGAATGCGAGCGCCACGAGGTGCGCGACGTTCTGGCCCTTGGCCGCGATGCCGATCGTGATCGCGAGCGCACCCACGACCACCGTCGCGATGCGGGCGGCACGAACCTGCTGCTGCGGGGGGACCACGTCACCGCCGTGGTACACGCCGACGTACAGGTCGTGCGCGATCGCGGAAGCGGCGGCGAGCACCAGGCCCGCGACCACCGCGACGATCGTGGCGAAGGCCACCGCCGAGACGAATGCGAGCATGAAGTTGCCGAGGAACGAGTTCGAACCGCCGCCGAGGAACTGCGCGAGCAGCGGCGCCGCCATGTTGCCGCCGGCGTCGACCGCGGCGATCGCCTGCGGACCGACCAGCTTGGCCGCACCGAAGCCGAGGAACAGCGTCAGCACGTAGAAGCCGCCGATGATGGCCATCGCCCAGACCACCGAGGTGCGCGCGGCCTGGGCCGTCGGCACGGTGAAGAACCGCATGAGGATGTGCGGCAGGCCGGCGGTGCCGAACACGAGCGCCATGCCGAGGGAGATCTGGTCGATCGGGTTCTTGAAGTAGAGCCCGGGCTCCAGGAACCGCTGGCCGAGCTCGAGCGCACTCATGTTCTTCGCCGGGTCGCCGAGCAGCGTGGCCACCCGGGCCTGCACCTTCGGATCCGCGACGACGTCGCCCAGGAATCCCGGCAGCGAGAAGCCGTAGGGCGTCCACACCAGCATGACGAGGATCAGCGAGGCGGCGACGAGCAGGATCGCCTTGATGATCTGCACCCAGGTCGTCGCCACCATGCCGCCGAACAGCACGTAGGCGAGCATCAGCACGCCGACCGCGATCACCGAGTATTCGTAGTCGATGCCGATCAGCGTCTTCACCAGCACGCCGCCCCCGACCATCTGCGCGGTCAGGTAAAAGGTCGAGACCGTGATCACCGACAGCGCGCCGACGATGCGCATCGCCTTCGGGTTGTTGCGGTAGGCGAGGATGTCGGAGAGCGTGTACTTGCCGATGTTGCGGCATGGCTCGGCGATCAGGAGCAGCACGGTGATGTAGGCCACGAGCCAGCCCACCGAGTACATGAAGCCGTCGTAGCCGTACTGCGAGATGAGACCGGCGATGCCGAGGAAGGACGCGGCCGAGAGGTAGTCGCCCGCGATGGCCCAGCCGTTCTGGATGCCGGTCACGCCGCCGCCCGCGGTGTAGAAGTCCGAGGCCGACTTCACGCGCTTCGCCGCGAGGTAGGTAACGTACATGGTGAGGCCGATGATCGCGGCGAACACCGCGAAGGTCAGCCAGCGGTACTCGGGCGCGACCGCGCCCTGCGCGACGGCTGGCCCGCCGAAGGCCACGGCCGCGGCCGCGAGGCCCCAGGCGACCAGCTTGCGATTCTGGAGGTTCATGGCTCAGCCCCTCCCCTTCTCGTGGTCGGCGGCGATCTCGCGCGCGAGACGGTCGAAGTCCGCGCCGGCGCGGCGCGAGTAGTAGAACGCCACCAGCCACGCAACCACGAACTGCGTGATCGCGAACAGCAGCCCGAAGTTCACCACGCCCCAGACCTTGACCTTGAAGAGGTCCTGGAAGTAGGCGGCGCCGATCGGCAGCAGGAAATAGAAGACGACGGAAAAGACCATGAGCCCCGTCAGGAAGCCCTGTTTTCTCCTGTGCAGCGTCTGGAAGCGCGGATCCGCGATCACCGCGTTCCAGTCGATCTCGGGCGCTGTGGCCATGCAAGCCTCCCCTTTCGTGTTCGAAGAACCGGACCGTACGCGCGAAATCTAGCAAGGGCGCGCGCCGGGTCCACTCCGACATTGGTCGAATAGGGGGCCTAGCGGATCATGCGGCTGTCGACGAGCTGCGCCACCACGGACGGGTCGGCGAGCGTCGAGATGTCGCCGAGCTGGTCGGATTCGTTCGCCGCGATCTTGCGCAGGATGCGGCGCATGATCTTCCCGGAACGCGTCTTCGGAAGGCCCGGCGCCCACTGGATGAAGTCCGGCGTCGCGATCGGGCCGATCTCGCGCCGCACCCACTCGCGGAGCTCCTTGCGCAGCTCCTCAGTCGGCGTCGCGTCGACCACGAGCGTGACGTATGCATAGATGCCCTGGCCCTTGATGTCGTGCGGGCAGCCGACGACCGCGGCCTCGGCCACGAGCGCGTGCGAGACGAGCGCGCTCTCGATCTCGGCCGTGCCGAGACGGTGGCCGGCGACGTTCAACACGTCGTCCACCCGGCCCGTGATCCAGTAGTAGCCGTCCTCGTCGCGCCGTGCGCCGTCGCCGGTGAAGTAGCGGCCCGGGAAGGTCCTGAAGTACGTGTCGATGAAACGCTGATGATCGCCGTAGACCGTGCGCATCTGGCCCGGCCAGCTGTCGGTGAGCACGAGGTTGCCTTCGCAGGGTCCCTCGATGGCATGACCCTCGTTGTCGACGATCGCCGGCTGCACCCCGAAGAACGGCAGCGTGGCCGAGCCCGGCTTCTGGTCGATTGCGCCCGGCAGAGGCGTGATGAGCACGCCGCCGGTCTCGGTCTGCCACCACGTATCGACGATCGGGCAGCGATCGTCGCCGACGACCCGGTGGTACCACTCCCACGCCTCGGGATTGATCGGCTCACCCACCGAGCCGAGCAGCCGGAGCGACCGGCGGGAGAACTTCTTCACCGGGGCCTCGCCCTCGCGCATCAGCGCTCGCAGCGCGGTCGGTGCCGTGTAGAAGATCGTGACCTTGTGCTTGTCGACGACCTGCCAGAAACGGCTCACGTCCGGGTAGTTCGGCACGCCCTCGAACATGAGCGAGGTCGCGCCGTTCGCGAGCGGGCCGTACACGACGTAGCTGTGGCCCGTCACCCAGCCTACGTCGGCCGTGCACCAGAAGACATCGTCCTCGCGCAGGTCGAACACCGCCTCGTGCGTGAGCGCCGCGTAGACCAGGTAGCCGCCGCTCGTGTGCAGCACGCCCTTCGGCTTGCCGGTCGAGCCGGAGGTGTAGAGGATGAACAGCGGGTCCTCCGCGTCGACCACCGCGGGTTCGCAGGAGTCGGGCTGGCCGTCGACGACCTCGCTGTACCACTTGTCGCGGCGGTACATGGCGACGGGCGCGGCCGTGCGCCTGACCACCAGCACGTGCTTGACGGACTCCGTGCCCGGCGCGCTCAGGGCCAGGTCGACGTTCGCCTTGAGCGGCACCTTCTTGCCGCCGCGGATGCCCTCGTCCGCCGTGATCACGAGGGTCGATGCGCAATCGGCGATGCGCCCGGCGAGCGAGTCGGGCGAGAAGCCGCCAAACACCACCGAGTGGATGGCGCCGATGCGCGCGCATGCGAGCATCGCGACGGCCGCCTCGGGGATCATCGGCAGGTATATGGTGACACGGTCGCCCTTCTGCACGCCGAGCGAGCGCAGGGCGTTCGCCAGCCGGCAGACCCGGTAGTAGAGCTCGCGGTAGGTGACGTGCTCGCTCTCGTTCGGGTCGTCGCCCTCCCAGAGGATCGCGGTCTTGTCGCCGCGCGTCGCAAGGTGCCGGTCGAGGCAGTTGGCCGAGACGTTGAGCTGCCCGTCCTCGAACCAGCGGATGTGGAAGTTCGCGGCGTCGTAGCTCACGTCCTTGACGCGCGTGTACGGCCGCATCCAGTCGATGCGCCGCCCCATGCGCGACCAGAACCCGGCGGGATCCTGCACCGATTCCGCGTAGAGCCTGCGGTACTGGTCGTGGTCGATGCGGGCCCTCGCGGCGAAATCCGCGGGCACCTTGTACACCTTGTGCGTCGTCATGCTCGTCTCCCCTCCGGTCTTTCGACTCGCTGCGGCTCAGTCGAGCGCAGCACGAATCTTCGCCGCGTGCCCGGCCAGCAGCTTGTGGTCGGCCATCTCGCGGGCATGGAAGCGCAGGTCGATGCCCTCGAACCGCGGCACGATGTGGAAGTGGATGTGGAACACGCTCTGACCCGCGCCGCGGCCGTTCAGCTGTGCGATCATGAGGCCGGGCGCGTCGAATGCCTTCCTCACGGCGCGCGCGACCCGCTGCGTCGCGAGAATCGTGGCCGCCAGGGACTCGGGCGGCAGGTCGAAGAGGTTTTCCGCCGCGTATTTCGGGATGACGAGCGTGTGCCCGTCGGCCTGCGGCATCACGTCCATGAAGGCGAGCGTGAAGGCGTCCTCGTGCACCTTGTGTGCCGGGACCTCCCCGCGCAGGATCCGTGCAAAGACGTTGTTCGGGTCGTAGGCCATGACCGCTCCTTTGGCATGGGTTCGGGCCGAGTATAGCCAGCCGCCCGGCCCCCGCCGGACGGTCATACGACCAAAGGATGAGCCGGCGCAACGGGGTGACAAGGCTCCGCGCCTCGCTTAATGTTCCGCCCGGCCCGCGAAGAAGCAAACCAGAGAGAGACCACGGGCGAGGGGGAGTTCCGCTTGAGTGTGCCTTCGACGCGATCGTCGCTGATCGAGACCGTGCGGCTTGGCCTGGGTGTAACGCCCGAGGCCGCGGCCGAGCTGACGTCGGAACTCGCGACGGTGACCTGTCGTGGCGGCGAGTGGCTGTTCCGGCAGGATGACCCGGCCGACAGCCTTTACTTGCTGGTGCGGGGGCGCATGCAGGTCTGGATCGCCTCTGCCGACGTGGAGTCCGGGCGGTCCCGGCTCCTCGCCGAGATCGCGCCGGGCGAAACGATCGGCGAGATCGGCCTCCTGGCCGGCGCGCCCCGCTCGGCGGGCATCCGCGCGATGCGAGACAGCCTGCTGCTTCGCATGGACACGGCCGCCTTCGACCGACTGTCGCAGCGCAGGCCAGAGCTGACCCGTCAGCTGGCTGGCGGCATCGCCCAGCGCCTCAGGGAGCGCACGGCGGGCGCGCGGCCGCCGCGCCGTTCCTTCGGCCCGGTCGCGCTGGTGCCGCTCGACAGCGGCGAGGCCGTGCCCGCGCTGGCCGGGCGACTGGCCCGGTCCCTGGGACGCAGCGGCCCGGTGCGGGTGCTCACGGCCGCGGACGTCGGACGTGTCCCGGGGCTCGAACTGCCGTCTCGTCCGGGTGCTCCCGTCTCCGCGGCGCTGGTCGAGTGGCTGGCGGACCAGGAGCAGGCGCACCATCACGTCGTCTTTCTCGCCGATCCCGGCGCCACGCCGTGGTCGGACGTCGCCGTTCGCCACGCCGACCTCGTGCTCACCGTCGGCGAGGCCGGCCGCGACCCGTCGCGCCGCGACTGGGAACCGGCGCTGCTCGACCCGCCGCACGGACCCGTCGCGCGGCAGGCGTTGCTGCTGCTTCATCCCGGCCACCCCGAAAGGCTCTCGGGCACGGGCGCCTGGCTCGATTCGCGGCCGGTCGACTTCCACCTGCACGTGCGGGACGGCTCGCCGCCGGACCTCGAGCGCCTCAGGCGAATCGTCGACGGGTCCGCGCTCGGCCTCGTGCTCGGCGGCGGAGCCGCGCGTGGGTTCGCGCACCTCGGCGTCTACAAGGCGCTGACCGAGGCCGGCAGCGCGGTCGACTGGATCGGCGGCTCGAGCATCGGGTCGGTCATGGGCGCGGCCATCGCGCTCGACCTGCCGCCCGAGGAGGCGATCCGGCGCGCGCGCGCGGCCTTCGTCGACGGCATGCCGTTCGGCGACGTGACGGTGCCCGTGATTTCGCTCCTGCGCGGCGGCCGCATGGAGCGGCTGATCGGCGAGTACCTCGCCGGCATGATCGAGGACCTGCCGCTGCCGTTCTTCTGCCTGACGAGTACGCTCGGCACGGGGCAGAGCCGCTTCCATGACCGCGGGTCCCTGCCCGCTGCGCTGCGCGCGAGCGTATCGCTGCCGGGCGTTTTCCCGCCGGCCGTGATCGACGGACAACTCGCGATCGACGGCGGCATCCTCGACAACCTTCCCGTCGACCGCATGCGCGGCCGTCCCGTCGGTCGGGTGCTCGCCGTGGACGTCACGTCCCGGCAGTCCTATGCGGTCGACTACCCATCCGTGCCGTCCCCGTGGAGGTTCCTGGCCGGGCGCTACCTGCCCTTCGCCCGCCGCTACCGCGTGCCCGGCTTCCTGTCGGTGATGCTGAAGGCCGCCGAGATCGGCACCATGGCCGCCGCCCGCGAGGCCGGCCAGCGGGCCGACCTCCTGGTGCGGCCGGACGTGAGCCGCTTCGGGCTCACCAACGTCAAGGCGTTCGAAGCGATCGTCGCGGCGGGTCACGCCGCCGGGCGCGAGGCACTGTCGGCCTGGCAGCCCGCATGATCCACATGAAATCAAGGCAAGAGGAATCCGCGATGCGCAATGGCCGGACGGCAAGTCAGCGATACGCACGGCCACGTCGCGCCGCGCTCGCCATTTCCTTAGCGGCGCTCGTCGCGCTGCATACCGGCCCAGCCTTGGCGCAAGCTGCGACGAAGGCTACGGGAGGCAGCCGCGGCGTCGCGGCCCTCGGCCGCCTCGAGCCCGAGGGCGGCATCGTGCGCGTCGCGTTGCCCTCGACGCCGGAGGCGATCTCCGGCGGCGTGATCGCCAGGCTGCACGTGGACCGTGGCGCCGACGTGACGGCGGGGCAGCTGCTCGCCGAAGCCGACACCGTCGGGGTGCTCAAGGCCCAGGTTGCCGAAGCGCGCGCGGCGCTCGAGACGGCGCGTCGCGACGCGCGGGCCTCCGTCAGCCTCGCCGACGAAGCCTGCGTGCTCGCGGACGTATACGGCCGCCAGTCGAAGCGGCAGGCGGAGCTCCTGAGCCGCAAGCTCACCTCGGACGACGCGGCGGACCAGGCGAAAGGCAACGCCGAAGCCGGGGCCGCAACCTGCAAGGCCCGACGTGCCGCCGCAGGAGTCGCCGAATCGCGCATCGCGGGTGCCGAGGCGGAGGTCGTCCGGCAGCAGGCCGAGCTCGAGCGCGCGTTCGTGCGCGCGCCATTCGCGGGCCGGGTGCTCGACATCCACGCCCGGCAGGGTGAGATGGCCGGCGCCGCGGGCGTGCTCGACCTCGGCCGCGTGCAGCAGATGTACGCCATCGCGGAGGTCTACGAGACGGACATCCGCAACGTGAAGGTCGGGCAGAAGGCACGGGTGACCAGCGAGGCTCTCCCCCGCGCGCTCACGGGCAGCGTGACCCTCATCCGCCCAAAGGTACAGAAGCTCGACGAGATCGGTACGGACCCGGCCGCCCGCAAGGACGCGCGAATCATCGAGGTGGAGATCCGGCTCGACGACTCGGCGCCCGCCGCGGCACTGAGCCTGCTGCAGGTCGAGATCGAGATCGGACGCTGAACTCCATGACCGCCATGCCGATCTGGGCCCCGCTCGGCTGGAAGCAATTGCGGCACAAGCCGCTGCGCCTGCTGGTCGCGGTCCTGGGCATCGCCTTCGCCGTACTGCTGATCCTGATGCAGCTCGGCTTCCGCTCCGCGCTGTTCGAGAGCACGCTCCGGTTCCACGAGCGCTTCCAGTACGACATCGCGCTCTTCAGCCCGGACAGCGTGTTCATCGTCCGTCCGGCAGCATTCTCGATCCGCCGTCTCTACCAGGCGCACGGCCACGCGGCGGTCGAGGAGGTTTCGCCGGTCTACATCTTCCCGGCCGTGTGGAAGAATCCGTGGGGCACGGACCGGCGCGCCATCCAGTCGATGGGCGTCGACCCCACGAAGGACCAGTTCGAGACGCCGGGCTTCTCGGAAAACCTCGCAAAGCTCCGCCAGCAGGACGTCGTGCTGTTCGACGCGGCCTCGCGACCCGAATTCGGCGACGTGCGCGGACGCTTCGAGGCCGACGGTCCGATCACCACGGAGGTCAACAACCGCACCGTCAGGGTCGTCGGGCTGGTGGAGATCGGCCCGTCGTTCGGCATCGACGGCACGGTGATGACCAGCATCGACAACTGGCTGCGCCTGTTCCCGGACAGGCCGCGCGAGGAGATCCAGCTCGGCCTGATCCGGCTGAAGCCCGGCGCGGAGCCGGTGGCGGCGCGTGACGAACTGCGCGCCCTGCTGCCGAAGGACGTCGAGGTGCTCACCAAGCAGGACTTCGTGAACCGCGAGCGCAGGTACTGGAACGGCGCGACGCCCATCGGCTTCGTGTTCGCGTTCGGCGCGATCATGGGCCTCGTGGTCGGAATGATCATCGTCTACCAGATCCTGTTCGCAGACGTCTCCGAGCACCTGAACGAGTACGCGACGCTGCGCGCGATCGGCTACCGCAACCGGTTCGTGTCCGGGATCGTCATGCAGCAGGCGGCGATCCTCGCCGTGCTCGGCTTCGTGCCCGGCGCGCTGGCGGCGAGCTACCTGTACAAGGTCGCGGCCGGTGCGACGCGACTGCCGCTTTACATGACCGCGGAGCGCGGCCTCGCCGTGTTCGTGCTGATCCTGCTCGTGTGCATCGGCTCGGGCTTCCTCGCGCTGCGCAAGGTGCGCAAGCTCGACCCGGCGGAGGTGTTCGGATGAGCGCCACGCCACCGGTCGTCGTCGAGTCGCTCGACCATCACTACGGCAAGGGCGCCCTGCGGCGCCAGATCCTGTTCGACGTGTCCGCGACGATTCCCTCGGGCGAGATCATCATCGTCACCGGGCCCTCGGGCTCGGGCAAGACGACGCTGCTCACGCTGATCGGCGCGCTGAGGGCCGCGCAGTCCGGCAGCGTGCGCATCCTCGGCCAGGAACTCTGCGGCGCGAGCCACGGCGCCCTCGAGGAGGTACGCCGGCGCATCGGCTTCATCTTCCAGCAGCACAACCTGCTCGGGGCGCTCACTGCCACGGAGAACGTCGAGCTCGGGTTGCGGGCGACGGGCCGCCACCCGCGGTCCGAGTTGCGCCGCCGCGCGCGCGAGATGCTCGAGGCGGTCGGCCTCGCGGCGCACGTGGACAAGCGCGCGCACGAGATGTCGGGTGGCCAGCGCCAGCGTGTCGCGATCGCCCGCGCGCTCGTCGGCAACCCGGCGATCGTGCTGGCGGACGAGCCCACCGCCTCGCTCGACAAGGCCTCGGGCCGCGAGGTCGTCGACCGCATGCAGGCGCTCGCGCGCGAGCAGGGTGCGACCATCCTCATCGTCACCCACGACAACCGCATCCTCGACGTCGCCGACCGCATCCTGCACCTCGAGGACGGGCGTATCTCGACGTTCACCGAGGCGGTGATCGCGAACACGCAGCACATGATGGGCCTGCTCGCCGACAGCACGAGCAAGGAGCCGCTGGAGGATCGCGTCGCGCAGATGGACGAGGCGGCTTTCCGCCGCACGCTGACCGAGCTCACCGAGCAGTCGAGCCGCTTCCTCGAGGCGACCGCCCTGGCGCGCGATCACGCCCACCGGAGCATGCTCGAGCAGGCTTTGCGCGTCTTCACCCGCCGCGTCGGCGAGTTGCTCGATGCCGAGCGCGCCTCCCTGTTCCTCGTGGACCGGGCGCGGGACGAGCTCGTGCTGCGCGTCGCCGAGGACGTGGCGCCGGGCGAATCGGTGCGCATCCCGATCGGGAGCGGCATCGCGGGGGCGGCCGCGATCTCGGGGCAGCCGGTGCGCGTCGCCGACGCATACCAGGACCCGCGCTTCAACCGTGACGTGGACGCGAAGACCGGGTTCCGCACGCGCTCGATCCTGTGCCTGCCCCTGCACGACCGCAGCGGCGCGGTGTTCGCAGTCACGCAGCTCCTCAACCGGCGCGACGGCCGGCCCTTCGACGCGGGCGACGAGCGGCGCTATGCGGATTTCGCGGCGTCGCTCGGCGTGCTGCTCGAATCGCTGGTCGAGATGACGGGCCCCTGACCGAGCGGCCGCGACCGGCTAGTTCGACCGCTGCAGGTGGTAGATCTCGAGCGACCCGCTGCGCTTGGCGAGCGGCGTCCGGCCGACGTAGCGCATCGCGATCCCCTCGACCCCGCCGGCGGCGGCCGCCGCCGCGAATGCGCGGCTGGCGTAGACCTGCCCCGGCGGCGTGATGGGCTCGATGCGCGCGGCGCGACTCGTGTGGGGCCCGGTGTAGAGCGGCGTGCAGGTGACTGGATCCACGCCGCAGTAGACGGGGCCACAGTGCAGGGCGATGCGCAGGCCGAAGCCCGCCGGCAGGCCGTGCCGCGTCCAGTCGGTCGCGAGCACCATGTCGCGCAGCTCGATCGCGTAATGGGCTGCATCCGCCGAGTCGGCGAACACCATGTAGAAGCCGTCGCCCGCCGTCTCGACGTGTTCGCAGGCGTGGCGCGTGCGGCGGTTAAGCTCCGCCACTGCGCCGAGGAACACCTCGACGTAGACGGGGATCTGGTCTTCGGTGAGCAGGCTGTACCCGACCGCGTCCGCGAACAGGAGCGCCTTGATGCGATGGCGCGAGCCGTCGTGCCCGGCGCCGGACGGACGGGGCGCACGAACGCCACCGGCCGCGGCGCGGCCGCGGTCGCCGCGGAGCTCGCCGAGGCGCACGTGTTCCACCGCGATGCCGCGTCGCTCCCAGGCCGCGACCAGCGAGGCGGCGCCGCCGCGATCGCCGCCACCGTGCGGATCCCAGACCGCGAGGCCCCTGAGCGTGGTGTCGAGGAGTTGTGCCCGCAGCTGGCCGAGGCCGGTGAGCACCAGGTTGGCGTATTCGAACGGCGCCACGCTGCCGCTCGCGCGGTGGTCGCTCGCGACGGTCACGCTCTGCGCGCCCGAGATCAGCCGCTCGTAGCGTGCGACCCAGTCGCCGCCCGCAGGCTCGACGCTGGTGCGGCGGAACTCGTCCGCCGGGAACGGCAGCACTACGTGGATCTCGCCGCCCTGCGCCCGGACGCTCTCGAGGCAGAGGATGTCGACACCGCTGGCCGCCGATCCATACGCGGCCAGGGGCCGCACCGCATCGACGGCTCGCTCGATGGCCTTGCCGACCGCGCCTTCCAGAGACGCCGGAAACCTCGGCGCCTCGCGACCGGGCCGATCCACCATGTGGCCCGTGAAGACCAGCACCGGGGGGATGCGCAGGACGTCGGCCAGCCACTCGTCGTCGACGGGCAGGTGCTCCGCGAGTATCCGTGCCTGGCGGCGTGTGGTACTCAGGTCGCCGTGACGGTCGTGCGCGAGCGCCATGGCTTCAGCGTAGTGCCTGGCCGCCGCCGGCGCATCGCCGAGGATCAGCGCCGCCTCGCCGAGGGTCGCGTGGCGCCAGTACTCCGCCTTCGAGTCCCGGACGCCGGGGTCGGAGCAGATCCGCTGCACGTCGGCAGCCAGCCAACGCGCCTCGTCGAACTGCCCGAGCAGCACGGCGACCGTCGCGGCGTTGATGCCCGTGTAGTAGGCGCCGGCCGATTCCTGGCGCGCCACCGACGCCGAGTAGGCCTGGGCGTAAAGGCGGTAGGCCGCGTCGAGGTGCGCCGCGCGCCCCGCTTCGTCCCGCGCCGCCACGGCGAGCTCCTTGTGCGTCCCGGCCAGCACGCCAAGCGTCTCGGCGTCGTCGAGCCCATCCTCCGCGAGCGCGGCGAGCATCCGGTTCGCCCGCTCGTGGTCGCCGCTCCGCGCGAGGGCGAGCGCGTGCAGCTGGCGCAGCCGAACGTGACCGGGCCACCGCTCGAGACCGCTGCCGGCCACGTTGTAGGCGAGCAGGGGCTCGCCCTGGCGAAGGAGTCTCTCGACGTCCGCGACCACGTCATCCTCCGATTCCGGACCGTGGGGCGGCAAACGATTTAACATTGAGGAGCCATCCTGACCGCGATGATAGAGGCGCGATGCAGTCTGTCCAATTGCTGCAGCTGACGGATCCTCACCTGTTCGGCGACCCGGCCCGGGAGCTGTACGGGGTGAAAACGGCCACCTCGTTCGCGCTCGCGCTCGAGGCCGCGCTCGCGTCGGGCCGCGTCCCGGATGCGATCCTCGCGACCGGGGACATCGGCGACGACATGAGCGAAGCCGCCTACGCGGGCTTTCGCCGGGTGCTCGCCGGTCGTGCACGGAGCGTCTACTGCCTGCCGGGCAATCACGACGATCCCGTGCTCATGGCACGGGTACTCGCGAGCGAAGGCTTCCAGTATTGCGGCCGCGCGCGCATCGGCGCCTGGGGGCTGGTGATGCTCGACACGCACGTGCCGGGCCGCCCGCACGGCCGGCTCGCGCCGTCCGAGCTCGCGCGCCTCGACGCGGACCTGCTCGCCCTCGGCGACGTCCCGGTGCTGGTCTGCCTCCACCACCCGCCGGTGGACGTCGGCAGCGCCTGGCTCGACGGCGTGGGCCTCAAGAACGGAGCTGAGTTCCTCGAGGTCATCGACCGTCACCGGCAGGTCCGATGCGTGCTCGCCGGGCACGTGCACCAGGAATTCGACGTCGTCCGCCGGGGCGTCCGCGTGCTCGCCACGCCCTCGACGTGTGCGCAGTTCACGCCCGGCACCGAGCGCTGCGTCATGGACCGGCGCCCGCCCGGCTATCGCTGGATCGAGCTGCGCGCCGACGGCTCGTTCGCCTCCGAGGTCGGTTGGCTCGATCATCTCGTCGGGGAGCCGCGCGACGAGAGCGAGTGGCGCGCCTGACGGACCACGCTCAGCGGCCGAAGATCCACTCGATCAGCGCCGTCTGCACCTGCTCGCCCGGACCGTTCTCGACGCCGGGGTGGTTGAGCACGATCGCGGCCACGTAGGTCCTGCCGGAAGCCGCGTTCACGTAGCCGGCAAGCGCGCTCACGCCCTCGAGGGTGCCGGTCTTCATGCGCAGGCGCCCCTGCATCTCCGGCGCCCGGAACCGCTTGCGCAGCGTGCCGTCGGTGGCAGACAGCGGCAGCGATGCGGCGAACTCCGGCATGTACTGGCTGCGCCACGCCTCGGTGAGCACGTCGGCGAGTCCCTGCGCGGAGATCCGCTCCACGCGCGACAGGCCCGAGCCGTTCTCGAGTACCAGTTCGGGAACCTCGATACCGCGGCTGGCGAGGAACTCGACGATCGCCTGGCGGCCCCCGGCCGTCGTGCCGGGCCGTCCGGACTTCTCCGCACCCAGCGTGAGCAGCAGTGCCCGCGCCATCGAGTTGCTCGAGTACTTGTTGACGAGCCGGATCACCTCTGCGAGCGACAATGAATCGTGGGTGTAGAGGAGCTCGGCACCCGGCGGCACCGCGCCCACGCGCCAGCCGCCGTCGATCTGTCCGCCCGACTGCTGCCACAGCGTGCGGAAGGTGCCGTAGGCGAAATCCGGAGCCCGCATGATCGCTCGCGTGAACGAAAGCGGTCCGCAACCCGAAGCGTAGTCGCCCGAGAGCGCGATGCGGTTGCCGGACGGCCCGTCGGGCATCGCGATCGAGACGCCGCCTGCTCCACGCCGGCAGCCACTCTCGAGCAGGCGCACCGAGTTCTCGACGATCAGGTTGGCCGGCGCGGGGTTGACGCTCACCCTCGCAAGGCCCGCGGCGAGATCCGGCACGAGGCTGAACGTCGCGGTCTGGAAGTTCACGAGCAGCGCGTCGGGCAGCACGTTGTAGGACCGGTAGGGCTGGTTGTCGAACACCCCGCGGTCGTCGCCCTGCGGCGCGAAGTAGCCGTTGTCGATCAGGACGTCGCCCGTGACGCGCGCGATACCGGCCTGGCGCAGGCCGGCCACGAACCCCCACCAGCGGTCCGCCGTCATGAACGGATCGCCACCACCCTCGATCACCAGGTTGCCCTCGAGCACCTGCCCGCGCACGGGACCCGACGCGTAGGCGCGCGTGCGCCACGTGTAGGCCGGGCCGAGCATCTCGAGTGCCGCGTACGTCGTGACGACCTTGATCGTCGATGCCGGGCTGCGTGGCACGGTCGCGTTGTAGCTCACCACCGGCTCGTCGCGCCCGATCTCGCGCACGTAGACGCTGAGCGCGGTGCCGGGCACCTTGTACCGCGCCATGACCTGCTCGACCGCGGGCGGCAGCCAGGGCCGGTCGCTCGAGGCCACGGCGTGCGGGGCCAGGCCGAGCGCACACAGGCCGGCGCATAGCAGGATTCGCTGGATCATGGAGTTGCCCGGGGAAATGCCCTCGATGATAAATGATCGCGGTGGCGGCGCGGTCCCCGCCTCTGCATACTTCGCGTCCCGCGGCGAGGACGAGCATGCGCAAGATCTGGAACACGATGCTGAAGGGTCTGGTGGCCGTGCTGCCGATCGGCCTGACCGTGTACGTCGTCTACTGGCTCGCGGTGACCGCCGAGCGCGTCTTCTCCGGTACGATCAGGCGGCTCATCCCGGAGGGCGCGTACTGGCCGGGACTCGGGCTGATCGCTGGACTGCTTCTGCTCTACCTCGTTGGCCTCGCCGTGAACGCATACGTCGTGCGGCGCGCGCTGCGATTCGGCGACCGGCTCTTCGCGCGCATCCCGGTGGTCAAGACGATCTACCTCGCCACCCGCGACTTCATGCGGTTCTTTCCGGCCTCGGGCCAGGGCAGCGACCTGAAGCGGGTGGTGCTGGTGCCGTTCGGGCCCGGCCATGCGATCGGCTTCGTCACCGCGGAATCGGGCATTGCGCTCGGCCTCGACGACGTCGGCAGCGACCGCGTCGCCGTGTACCTGCCCATGAGCTACATGATCGGCGGCTACACGGTCTTCGTGCCACGCGACGTGCTCGAGCCGACCTCGCTGTCCGTCGAGGCCGCCATGCGCATCGCGCTCATGGGCGGCGTGCAGAGCGCGGCGGGTGCGACCGGCGCCCAGCAGGGTTCGCGCTGACGTGCGCGCCACGATCGTCCCGGTCACGGCGTTCGCGCAGAACTGCTCGGTGGTCTGGTGCGAGCAGACGCGTGCAGGCGCGGTCATCGACCCTGGCGGCGACCTCGACACGATCCTCGCCACCGTCCGCGAGGAAGGCGTGCAGCTGGAGAAGATCCTGCTGACCCACGCCCATATCGACCACGCAGGCGGCACGGCGGAGCTCGCACGCACGCTCGAGCTGCCGATCGAGGGTCCCCACCGCGGCGACCAGTTCTGGATCGACGGACTTCCGGAACAGGCGCGGATGTTCGGTCTTCCGCGGGCCAACACGTTCACGCCGGACCGCTGGCTCGAGGACGGCGACCGGGTGCGGGTCGGGCAGATCGAGTTCGAGGTGCGACACTGCCCGGGGCACACGCCCGGGCACGTCGTGTTCTTCGACCCGGCGGACCGGATCGCGTTCGTGGGCGACGTGCTCTTCGCCGGCTCGATCGGGCGCACGGATTTTCCGGGCGGGGACTACGACACGCTGATCGCCGCCATCCGCAACCGGCTCTTTCCGCTGGGTGACGACGTGCGGTTCGTGCCGGGTCACGGCCCGATGTCGACGTTCGGGGAGGAGCGGCGCTCGAACCCGTTCGCGGGCGATGCCGCCGTGGGCGCGCGGCGCTGAACCTCGCCGAGTCGGCTCGCCTCCCGCGTCAGCCGTCCGCCTTGCGGCGGCCACGCTTCGCCTTGGTGCGCTTCTCGCTGCCGTCGTAGCCGTCGACCGACACGCCGAGGTCGCGGGCACGCCGTCCGCTCCTGCGGCGGTCGTCGTGGTGCTCGTAGCGGCAGGAGCAGCTCGTGCAGTCGCAGGCCTTCAAGGGCAGCACCGGCGCCTCGCGCGAAAGAAAGCGCCGGTCGCGCAGCGCGCGGGCGGCGGCACAGGCGTGCGGCCCCGTCGCGATCGTCACCGAGTGGAACGGGTTCGGCGGTTTCTTCGCGGGCACGGGCGTCGTCTCGGGCTCACCCCGCCCGAACAAGGCCCGTGCACGCTTGAATATCCCGGTCGCCAATTCGATGCCCCCCACCAAGGCTGACCACAGCCTAGTCCCACGCGGGTCCCTCGAGGCGTGACTCAGCTCACAGACGCGGGGACCCGGGCCCTTGCCGGGCCCGCGTCATCGGCCGAAACTCCCGGTAACGTCCCGATCCGAGGCCCGCATGGCCAAGTCCCGTCGTCCGCCGAGCGCGGCACCGTTCGATTCCATCTACCGTCACGGATTCGTGCGGGTCGCGGTGGCCACGCCGCGGGTCGAAGTGGCCTCGCCGGCCTTCAACGTCGCGTCCACCATCGAGCTGGCGCGGCAGGCGGCCCGGCGCCGGGCCGTGCTCGCGGTGTTCCCCGAGCTGGGGCTGTCGGCCTACTCGAACGAGGACCTCTTCCAGCAGGACGCCTTGCTCGACGCCTCGCTCGCCGCCCTCGGCGAACTGGTGGAGGCGAGCCGCTCGCTGCCGCTCGCGCTCGTGGCCGGGCTGCCGGTCGGCGCGGACGGCCGACTCTTCAACTGCGCGGTCGTCGTGCAGCGCGGACGGATCCTGGGGGCCGTGCCCAAGTCGTACCTGCCGAGCTACCGCGAGTTCTACGAGAAGCGACAGTTCGCGCCGGCGGCCCAGGCGCTGTCAGGCACGGTGCGCCTGCTCGGCACGGACGTGCCCTTCGGCCCCAGGCTCCTGTTCGCCGCCACGAACGCGCCCGGCTTCGTGATGCACGTCGAGATCTGCGAGGACCTGTGGGTGCCCCTGCCGCCGAGCACGCTTGCATCGCTCGCGGGTGCCACGGTGCTCGTCAACCTCTCGGCGAGCGACATCACCGTGGGCAAGGCCGATTACCGCCGGCTGCTCTCGGCCTCGCACTCGGCGCGCTGCGTGGCGGCGTGCCTCTTCTCCGCGGCGGGTCCCGGCGAGTCCACCACGGACCTCGCGTGGGACGGCCACGCCCTCGTCTACGAGAACGGCGAGCGGCTCGCCGAATCGCAGCGCTTCCCGCTCGAGCCGGGCCTGGTCACGGCCGACGTCGACCTCGACCACCTGCGCCAGGAGCGCTCGCGCCTGACGAGCTTCGGCGACTGCGCCCAGGCGCACGCGGCGGAGCTCGCGGACTTCCGCCGCCTGGAGTTCGAACTCGAGTTGCCGCGCGGCCGCGTGCCGCTAGAGCGCCGGATCGAGCGCTTCCCCTACGTGCCGTCCGACCACTCGCGTCTCGACGGGCGCTGCTCGGAGGTCTACGACATCCAGGTGCAGGGACTCGCGAAGCGGCTCCAAGCGACCGGCATCCGCAAGGTTGTGATCGGCATCTCCGGCGGTCTCGACTCGACGCAGGCGGCACTCGTGGCGGTGCGCGCATTCGACCGGCTCGGACTGCCGCGCAGGAACGTGCTCGGTTACACGCTGCCCGGCTTCGGGACCAGCCGCCACACCTTCGACAGCGCGCACGCGCTGATGAAGGCGCTCGGCATCGGCTCCGCCGAGATCGACATCCGCCCGTCGGCTGAACTGGTGCTGAAGAACATCGGCCACCCCTACAGCCGCGGCGAGCCGGTCTACGACGTGACGTTCGAGAACGTGCAGGCCGGGGAACGCACCTCGCACCTGTTCCGCCTCGCCAACCGGCACGGCGCGCTGGTGCTCGGCACCGGCGATCTGTCGGAACTCGCTCTCGGCTTCACGACGTATGGCGTGGGCGACCACATGTCGCATTACAACGTGAACGCCTCGGTGCCGAAGACGCTGATCCAGCACCTGATCCGCTGGCTGGTCAGCACCCGGCAGTTCGACCTGGCGACGCTGAAGGTGCTCTCGCGCATCGTCGACACCCGGATCTCGCCGGAGCTCGTGCCCGGCTCGGGCGAGGAGCCCGAGCACTCCTCGGAAGCCGTCGTCGGCCCGTACGAGCTGCAGGACTTCAACCTCTATTACCTCAGCCGTTTCGGTTACCGGCCGAGCAAGGTGGCATTCCTCGCGCACTCCGCGTGGGGCGATCGCCAGGCCGGAGCGTGGCCGGACACCGTTCCCGAGTCGTCACGCCGCGAGTACGACCTCGCGACGATCCGGCACTGGCTCGAGGTCTTCGTCGCGCGCTTCTTCCAGGGGAGCCAGTTCAAGCGCTCGGCCATGCCGAACGGCCCGAAGGTCGGGTCGGGCGGCTCGCTCTCGCCGCGCGGCGACTGGCGCGCGCCGAGCGACTCGCCGGCGACGGTCTGGCTCGAGGAATTGCGCGCCAACGTACCGGCCGGGCGCGGCCGCAGGTAGATGAGTCAGCGCCGGTGCATGCGCACCGGCAGGCGCTTCGAACCCCAGTTACCGGGCCGCGCCGCGAAGACGCCGGGTACCGCGAGTCCGCAATTCGCGCAGTGCCCGTCGGCCGTCAGGCCCCAGCGGCCGAGCTCGTACCAGTCGCGCTCGATCAGCAGTGCGCCACAGCCCGGGCACCAGGTACTGCCACCCGCACGGTCGTGCACGTTACCGGTGTAGACATAGTTGAGTCCGTTGCCTAGCGCGAGTTCGCGGGCACGGGCCAGGGTGGCCGGTGGCGTCGGCGGACGGTCCGTCATCCTCCAGTCGGGGTGGAACGCCGAGAAATGCAGCGGCACGTCGGGCCCGAGGTTCGCCGCTATCCAGCGCGTCATCGCGTCGAGTTCCTCGTTCGAGTCGTTCTCCCCCGGGATGAGCAGTGTCGTGACCTCGAGCCACACGCGGGTCTCGCGCTTGAGGTAGACGAGCGTGTCGAGCACGGGCGCGAGTGCGGCGCCGCACACGTCGCGGTAGAAGCGCTCGGTGAACGCCTTGAGGTCGACGTTGGCCGCGTCCATCGCGCGGAAGAACTCCTCGCGCGGGCCGGGACAGACGTAGCCGGCCGTGACGGCGACCGATTTCACACCGGCCTCGCGGCAGGCGCCGGCCACGTCGATCGCGTACTCCATGAACACCGTCGGATCGTTGTAGGTGAAAGCCACGCTCGCGCAGTCGAGGCGGCGCGCGAGCGCGGCGAGTTCGAGCGGCGAGGCCGCGTCCGCGAGCGTGTCCATCTCGCGCGAGCGGCTCATGTCCCAGTTCTGGCAGAACTTGCAAGCGAGATTGCAGCCGGCAGTGCCGAACGACAGCACCGCCGAGCCCGGCAGAAAATGGTTGAGCGGCTTCTTCTCGATGGGGTCCACGCAGAAGCCGCTGGAACGGCCATAGGTATAAAGCTCTACGCCGTTGCGGTGTCTTCCGCGCACGAAGCACAGCCCGCGCTGCCCCTCGTGCAGCCTGCAGTGACGCGGGCACACGTCACATTGCACGCGGCCGTCGTCGAGGCGGCGCCACCAGCGCGTGGGAATCGCAGAAATGTCCGTATTCATACCATTGGCAGTCGGTCACCGCGGGCGGGATATTGACCCACGGCGCCGCGAACCGACACGCGCGCGCGTCAGGCGCTCACGTACTCTCATGTTGAGTCTGGTGACAGGCAAGTCAAGAGTCCGACCGACTGCGGTCGCCGGGCTTTTCTATCCGCAGGGCGCGGACGAACTGCGCCGCACCGTCCTGCGGCTGCTCGACGAGGCGCCGCCGCCCGCACGTGCGGCACCCGCACCGAAGGCTCTCATCGTGCCCCACGCGGGATACGTCTACTCCGGTGCCGTCGCGGCCGCAGCCTACCGGCGCCTGCGCGACTCAGGCGCGCCGATCGATCGCGTGGTGCTCATCGGCCCGAGCCACCGGGTCCCGATGCGCGGCATGGCGATGCCATCGGTGGATGCATTCGAGACGCCGCTCGGCGCAGTCCCGATCGACTCCGCGGCACGGCAGAGGCTCCGCGAACTCGGACTCGCCGGCGTGTCGGATGCGGCACACGCAGCGGAGCATGCGCTCGAGGTCCAGTTGCCGTTCCTGCAGGTCGTCCTGCCCGAGTTCGAGGTGCTGCCGATCACGATCGGCCTTGCGCCGCCAGGACAGGTCGCGCGTGCGCTCGGTGCCTTGTGGAACGGACCTTCGACGCTCGTCGTCGTGAGTTCAGACCTGAGTCACTACCACACCTTCGCCGAGGCGAAGCTCCTCGACGACCAGACGCGGGAGGCAATCCTCGCGCGTCGCAGCGACCTCTCCGACGAACAGGCCTGCGGGTCCTGTGCCATCAATGGCCTGCTCGAGGTGGCGCGGCAGAAGGGGCTCGCCGTCGAATTGCTCGACCAGCGCAATTCCGGCGACACGGCGGGCGACCGCTCGCGGGTGGTCGGCTATGGAAGCTACGCCCTCCACGCGGCTTGAGCCCGGATCCCGCGATCTCCTCCTGCGGACGGCCGCCTCCGCGATCGAGGCCGGACTCGCGCTCGCCGCGCCGTCACCGCCCGATCCCCGGGCCCTGCCGCCCGACCTGCGCCGGAACCTCGCAAGCTTCGTGACGCTCACGATCGATGGCGGTCTCCGTGGCTGCTGCGGCGCGCTCGAAGCGCGCCACCCGCTGGCGCTCGACGTGTGGTTGAACGCGCAGGCGAGCGCATTTCGCGACCCGCGCTTTCCGCCGCTCGAGTCCTGGGAGTGGAGCGCGGTCGACCTCGAGGTGTCCGTGCTCTCGCCGCTCGAAGCGGTGTCAGTCGGCTCGGAGGCCGAACTGCTGCGCACGCTCCTGCCGGGCACGGACGGGCTGGTGATCGCCTGGCGCGACGCCCGGGCGACATTCCTGCCGAAGGTCTGGGAGCAACTCCCCTCGCCGCTCGAGTTCCTGCAGCACCTGAAGCGGAAGGCCGGCTGGGCCGAGGATTTCTGGTCGTCCGAGGTGGAGGTGTGGCGCTACCGCACCGAGACTTTCGGCGTGGCGCGACCGGGCGGCGGACTGGCATCCCGCCCCGCCTGACCGAATCCACACCCGGCCGGAGGACGAACGGACCCGGCATGAGCCCGGTTACAACGCTCAGGCTACTGTTCGGCGGCATCCTCGCGGCCATGCTCGTCGTCACCGTGACGGCCAGCCTGAAGCAGCCGCTCTGGGACTGGGGCGGCCTCACGACCGAGCCCGATCGCTGGTGGACGATCGCGACCCTCGCCGACGCCTACTTCGGCTTCCTGACCTTCTACGCGTGGGTCTTCTACAAGGAGTCCCGGGGCACGACCCGCGCCGCATGGTTCTTCGCCATCATGCTGCTCGGGAACATCGCCATGGCGGGTTACGTGCTGCTGCAGCTCGTCCGGCTCGAGCGCGGCGACCCGATGTCCAGAATGCTGCTGAGGAACGGACGTTGACGGCGACCCCCTCGCTGTCCTTTTCCCTGCTCGAGCGCGACCTGCTGCCCGACTGGCTGATCCGGGCCGGGATCCGGCGCCTGCTCGCGCAACGGCTGCGCGGGGAAGACAAGGGCGGCCTCGAGGCGCAGCAGGCGCACTTCATGCGCTTCGTGGAGGAACTGCGCGCGAGCCCGGTGGCGATCGCGACCCGCGAGGCGAACGAGCAGCACTACGAGCTGCCCTGTGGCTTCTTCGAACTCGTGCTCGGGCCGCACCTCAAGTACTCCTCCTGCCACTACGCGCCAGGCGTCACGGCGCTCGGCGACGCCGAAGCCGACATGCTCGCTCTCACTTGCGAGCGGGCGCGCCTTCGCGACGGCGACCGGATCCTCGAACTCGGCTGCGGCTGGGGATCGCTCACGCTATGGATGGCGGAGCACTACCCCACGGCGCGCATCACGGCGGTCTCGAACTCGCGCACGCAGAAGCAGTTCATCGAGGCGCGTGCCGCGGCCCGCGGGCTCGGCAACGTCGAGGTGCTGACGCGCGACGCCATCGTGCTCGACTTCCCGCCGGGAACGCAGTTCGACCGCGCGGTCTCGGTCGAGATGTTCGAGCACATGCGCAACTACGAGACGCTGCTCGGCCGCATCGCCGGCTGGCTCGCGCCCGGCGGGACGCTGTTCGTGCACATCTTCACCCACTCGCGCTTCGCCTACCCGTTCGAGGTGCGCGACGAGAGCGACTGGATGGCGCGCTACTTCTTCACCGGCGGCATCATGCCGAGCGACCACCTGCTGGCGTACTTCCAGCACGACCTAACGCTGCGCGAACACTGGCGGGTGAGCGGCACACACTACCAGAAGACCTCGGAGGCCTGGCTCGGGAACATGGACCGTGAGCGGGAACGGGTGATGCCGATCCTGGCCGGGACCTACGGCGCAGCGGAGGCGCGTCGCTGGTGGGTCTACTGGCGGGTATTCTTCATGTCCTGCGCGGAACTCTTCGGCTACCGGAATGGCGAGGAGTGGCTGGTCTCACACTACCTTTTCGAGCGCGACTGAGCGCGATTGCATCGCGGCGCGTCCCCGTGTACTTGTTGCGGGGCATGAACAGCCGCCGAAGCCTTGCCGTGCGCCCCTGCCTCAAGTCGCTCATCGCCGCGGCGACGATCGCGGCCGTGCCCTCCTTGCCGCGTGCGGCCGCGGTCGCAGACACCGCGACGACGGCCGCCCCGTCCGTCGAGGAGGCCCAGCGCCTGCTCGACGCGGCTTCCGGTCGGCCCGAGGCCGCCGACGATCTCCAGGTTGCGTGGATGAACCTCGCGGTGGCCCAGTACATGGCGGGCGACTACGTCGGCGCCGAGGCGGGCTTTCGCAAGGTGATCGAGCTCGTCGAGGCCTCCGGCCGGATGACGAGCCCGCGACTCGCCCGGGCGGAGGCGGGCCTCGCCACGACCTATTACGCCGGCAAGCGCCACGACCTCGCCGTGCAGCACTTCGACCGGGCCGTGTCGCTCAGCCGGCGCGTCGAAGGGCTCTACCACGACACGCAGCTGCCGCTGCTCGAGAAGTACGCCGACGCGCTCACCGAAGTCGGGCGCTACGACGACGCGCTCAAGACGCAACGCTACGCGCTGCGCATCGTCGAGCGTAAGCACGGGCAGAACAGCCTGGATTACGCGAATCAGCTCGTGGCCGTCGGGCGCTGGTACGCGCTCGTCCGGGCCTACGATGCGTCGCGCACCACGCTGCGTGGCGCGATCGGGCTCGTCGAGGACCTGAAAGGTGAGAACGCCGTCGAGCTGATCGGCCCGCTGACCGCCCTTGCCGACTGCAACCGCCAGCAGCTCCTCGACCCGCGCGACCAGGAACTCCCGGCGGCCGACGATCAGCGCCGTGCGATGTTCCACGATCCCATGGCACAGGTCGGCCCCGCCCTGTCCTCGAACACGATCGTCGCCGAGGGGCAGCGGTCACTCGAACGCGCCGTCGCGATCGCCACCAGCCCGCCCGGCGTACCGCCTGCGGCGCTGGCCGACGTGCGCACGCAGCTCGGCGACTGGTACCAGGCGCGACAGCAGTTAGACAAAGCGCTGCCCGTGTATCAGCAGGCCTGGCAGTCGGCGGCCGGCCAGACCGTGAACGGCAAGCCGCTCACCGAACTGCTCTTCGGCAAGCCGGTGCTGCTGTACTACTCGCCGCCCTCCGGCTGGGACCGCTATGCGCGACGACCACCCGGCGAGGCGACGGTGCTCACCACGACGGTCGAGTTCTCGGTCACGCCGGAAGGCCGTGTCGCCGCGCCCCGGGTCGCGAACGACGCCGGCCAGCCGAAACTCGGTGCGCAGTCGCTGAAGGCGGTGCAGTCCGCGCGCTACCGACCGCGGTTCGAGGGCGGCGCCCCCGTGGAGACGACCGGGGTGCGGCTCGAGCAGCCGTACTACGTCGAGGTCGAGGAAGAGGACGCGGCGCCCGGACCCTGATGACCGGGGGCCACTACGGCGGCGGGGACTCGGAGGCCGGCACCGACGGGCCCTGCTGCATGAGCCCGCGGATCACCGCCTGCTCGCGCAGTTCGGTCGCGAGCCGCGCGCCCGCATCCCGGAGGGCGAGCTGGGTCGCCTTCTGCAGCGCCTCGGTGCCGATGCCGAGCATGCCGCCGGAAGCCGCCGCGCCGTAGCCCGTAAACGTCCAGGACTCCGTGAACTGGCCGTCCGGCTTATAGCCGTTGACGCGATACCGGAGGCTCACCGCGTAGACGTCGGTGCCGGAGTCTGCGGGCGTCACGAACGCGAAGTCCTCGAGCACGGGCTCGATCACCCCGCGGATGGCGGGATCCGTGCCCGCCCCGGCCTCCGGCGAGGGCACCGGCACCGCCCGCTCGAACATCGCCGTCATGAGACGCATGAAGCCCTCGGACTGCGCCTTGCCGATCGCGATCGCGACGCCGCCGCCGTCGCGGTCCTCGCGATAGACCTTGTCGCGGAACTCGGGCGAGAGGTAGACGCCCACCACCACCGGTATGCGCTCGACGAGCGGCGGCGGAATCGCGGTCTTGGCTTCGAACTGCGTCGTGCCGCAGCCGGCGAGCAGCGCCAGCGAAAGCGAGGCCGCGGCACGCAAGCTGCGCGAAAACCCGCACCCGGTGCGCGAATTGATCGTGATCATCCCGTGCATCCTCGCACGCCACCGTTCAACGCGGGTAGCTCCCGGGCTCGTTCAGGCCGACGAACGTACCGCCGTTGCGCTCGCACAGCTCGCGCATCAGGGCCGCGTAGCGGATGCTCGTCACCTGGGGCGCGTCCGGCCGCACCGGGAAGCCGAGCGAGTGGATGCGCACGCGGCGCTTCCCGGACCTGTCCTCGCGATTGATCATGTCCACGGTCTTCAGGACCGAGTCGATCGAGGACCCCGTGAACTCGTCGCCCAGCACGTAGAGGCTGATCCTGAGTCCCGTGGCGTAATAGGTGCGGATCGCCTCGACGATGCCCTCGACCGGGCTCGAGTTACTGAACGGATACCAGTCGCGCAGGCGCTCCAGCACGAGCTTGCGCTGCATCGGCGTGTCCGGCAGCCAGCGGCCGCGGTAGCTCGGGAACATGTACGTTCCCTCGTCGCTCATGACCTGCCAGCCCTTCACGGTCGGGTAGGCATCGAGCACCTCCTGCATCTTCTTCATCATGAGCGGCCAGGCGTAGTTCGCCATGCTGCCCGAGGTGTCGATGATGAAGATCACGTACTCGCTGTCGACCGGCAGCCCGCCGACCGGCGAGTCCTCCTTGCGACGGTACTGTGCGCCCAGGAGCCGCTTCATCTCCTCGGTCAGTTCCTGCTGCGCCGAGACGAGTTGCCCCTCGATCTCGTTCGCGACGTCGGCGTCCTTGCGCGAGGACTCGAACCGGCCGCGGAGCGCGCTCAAGTCGCCGCGGAGGCGGGCGATCTTCTGCTGTTCCTCGGAGAGCTGGATGCGGCGCGACTTCAGTTCGCGGTTCAGGACCTCGCTCGTGCCGCGGATCTCGGCGAGTTCCTCCTGCAGCCTGAGCACGCGACCCTCGAGGTCATCGCGCGATTTCTCGATGACCACCGGCTCGCCCACCTCGGTGAGCACGAGCAGCAGGATGACGGCGCCGAAGCCACAGCAGATGGCGTCGAGGAAGGAGAGGCTGAACACCTCGACGTCGCGGCGCGCGAGACGCGAGCGCTTCACGGCCAGTCCCTCGCCGGGCTCAGGAACGAGCCGCGAGTGCGCCGCGCCAGCGTCCAGTACGCGCTCGGCGCCATCGGGTCGCCTTCCATCGGCAGCAGGATGACGTTCACCGGGATGCCCGAGGGCAGCCTTGCGAGGGCCTTCTCGAAGAGCTTGAGCCGGTCCTCGCCGTCGACCGTCTTCTTCACGAGCGGCGGAGAGGCACCCTGCGTCGGCAGTCCGTCGGTGACGAGGATGACGTTGTCCGGGCGCGGCGAGAGCGTGCCGATCACCGCGAGCGCGTTCTCGAGGCTCGTGCCGTCCTGCGGCACCGTCCTGCGCAGCGCCGCGAGCGCGTCGCTCAGGGCGCGCGCGTCGTCGCCGTTCAGCCACTTGCCCGCGCTGTCGGCCACGAGCGGCCGCGCCTGCGTGTTGTAGCCGTACACCTGGAATTTCGACTTTGCGGGTATCTGCGAGGTGAGCCAGTCGAGCGTCGCGACCGCGCGCCGCCACTTCGCGGCCGCCATACGTCGCGCCTCCGGCATGTTGCGCAGGCGGATCACGTTCACGACCGTCTCGTCCATCATGCTGGCCGAGACGTCGACGAGGATCAGGACCCGCTCGCCACCGAGCTTGAGCCCCGTGAGGTACTGGCGGTCGCCGCTGCCGACGAAGCCCTTGATGCGCGTGCCGGGCTGGCCGGGGCTCGGCGTCCCGGCCTCGAGCCTGCGGTTGCCTTCGTCGAGCGCCTTGAGATCCTGCTTCAGCCTCTCGATCGCCTCGCGCTTCGAGAGCGTCTCCTTCTCCGCTTCGGCCAGCTGCTGGCGGATCCGCTCGGTCTCCTCGACGATGCGGCTGGCAAGGCCCTCCGCGGGCACGGCCTCGTCCGTGCTCTCGAGCGAGTTGCGCAGCACGACGAGGTTCTTGTAGCCCTCGAGCACCTCCTCCTCGAGCCGGTTCACCTCGGACTGCAGCGTGTCGTTGCGCTGCTGGCGCTGCACGCCCGCCTGCGCGCTCAGGATCGTGTAGAAGAGCACGACCGCGCCGAAACCGCACGCGATCACGTCCAGGAACGACAGGCTGAAGACTTCGAGCTTACGCCGCGCCATCGTCGTCCACCGCGCGCACGAGCTCGCACTCGACGCCCGGGCTGCCGACCCGCACGTGGTCTCCCGCGCGCAGCTCGACCCGCCCGGCGATCCGGTCGCCGTTCACGAACGTTCCGTAGGTGCTGTGGTCCTCGAGCCAGGCTGCGCCGCCCTCGGCCAGGAAAGTGCAGTGGCTGCGCGAGATGCCCGGCCCCGCCTCGACGGCGAGCGCGCGCCGATCGCCCGGCACGGCCGACCCGAGCGTGAGTGGCCGCGGCCCGAGGCGATACGCGCGACCGGCGTGCACGACGTGCGTCGGCCGCCGCTCCGGCGGGACCTTGGCGATTCGCTGGCGCGGGCGCACAGCCTCCGCGCGCAGCGGGACCGGCAGGTGCTGCACGAGCGCGAGCCCGCGCCCGTCGCGTCGCAGCACGCGCTCGTAGGCGAGCGCGCCGAGCGCCGCCGCGCCGCGCGGCAGGCGGACGACCTCGCAGTCCCGAACTGAAGCAAGCCGTGCCACGAGGCCCGGCAGCGCGGCCAGCCGATGCGAGAGACTGACGTGCAGCGGCGCGCCGGCCGGCCGCGAGCGCTGCAGCACGCGCAGGTACTCATCAAAGACGTGGTCCGCCGCACGCGCGAATTCCTCGCGCTCGATCTCGACCGCGTAGGTCGCACCGCCCGTTTCGACCTCGACCGTGACCGCGGGCAGCTCGTCGAGCGCCGCGAGCCAGCCCGGCAGACCGTCGCACAGGCGCTGCTCGGTCGCCGCCTGGTGCAGGGGGTCGAACCGGGTCTTGCGCACGAATGCGGATGCAATCATGTCGAGCCACGCCTGCTGCAGCGCGAGCCAGCCGTGCTGCGGGAGGATCTCGAAGCGCGTGCGGCGCAGGTCGCCGCCGTGATCGAGCACGGTGAGCACCGCACGGTGCATGGTGAGCTCGAGCTGCAGCACGCTCGCGGGGGCGGGCACGAGTGACGCCGCGGCGAGCCCCGCATCGACGAGACCGACGGGCCGGAGCCCGGCCTCCTGGCCGATGCCGAGCAGCAGCGCGAGCTGCTCGCGCGTGTACCAGGGCGGCACCGAGAAGAGCGTGTCCGGACCCCGCTCGAGGTACGGTCCGGCAATTGCGGCGAGTTGCGCGTACGCAAGCTCCGCCGCGGTGGTGGCGGCCGGCACGGGCCGCGGCAGCGGCTGGGTGCCGAGGTCCTGCCAGTAGCGTGTGTCGGCAAAGAGCGGCTTGAGTCGTGCCCGGCGCAGCGCCGCGATACCGGTCTCGGGCGCCGGTCCGTCGAGCATCGCGCAGCCGGGTTCCTCGGCGAGGATCTCTCCGTCGCTCGCGAGCACGAGCCCGGCGTCGTTCAACTCGATTGCGAGCGTCATCGGCTCAGCGGATCTGCATGTGCCGGATCAGGTTGCGGTCGAGGTAGGTCTCGCTGTCGAGCACGAGGCGCTCCTGCGCGAGCTGCAGCTGGTGGAGCAGGAACATGAGCACGATGCTGATGAGCAGCGCAGCGAGCGTCGAGTTGAACGCCGTGCCGAGGCCCTCGGTGACGCCCGAGACGTCGCCCGTCACGGCCCGATGCGCCTCGCCGAGCGCGTCGCCGATACCGCGCACCGTGCCGATGAAGCCGATCGCAGGAATGGCCCAGGCGATGTAGCGCAGCATGGAGAGCTCCGAGTCGAGGCGCTCGGCTTCGGCCCCGCAGATGGTGCGCGCGGCTTCCGACACGTCCTGCACGTTACGCGTCGCCCCGAACCGGTAGAGCGACACGAGCAGCGCGCGCGGCAGCAGGCACTCGGCCTCCGCCGGCGGCAGCGCCTCGATCGGCCGCGCGTACTCGCGTGTGTCCTCCGGGAGGATACGCATGCCTTCCGGGACGTTGACGAGGTCGCGCGCGAGCAGCGCGCGCTCGCGGCGCGTGTGCCAGGCCTTGTAGCCGATGATGGCGAGCGCCCAGAGCCCGAGGATGATCTCGGCCTCCTGCTCCCAGTCCTTGAGCACCACGTAGATGGAGCGCTCGGTAACGTAGTTCGGGTCCTTCTTCATCGCCGCGCGCTGCTCGGCGAGCACCGCCGCCGCCCGCGGGCGCACGACGGTCACGTACACGGCGTGCACCGTGATCGCGATGAGGATCAGCGCGAACAGGCTGAACAGGAACTCGCTCGGGGCGCGCGTGTTGATCTTCGCCATGCGGTGGAAGACTCCGTGATCGGATCTTGGTCAGATGTCGACGGGGAACGAGACGTCGAAGTCAGCGCGGACTTTCTCGGTGGGCTCGAAGCGGCCCGGCGGCGGCCCGGCCTTGCGGTCGGGCGCGGCGGACGCAGCCGGCCTGTCCGCCGCGGGCGCCACCGGTTCCGCGGGTGCGGACTCGGGTTTCGCCGGGATCGCGGGTGTCGCGGGTCCGGTCGCCGCGGCCGGACCGGGACCGGCGGCCGTGGGCTTCGGCGCCTCCTCGGCGTCGAGTGCCGTGACGACCGCGAGTGCGCCGGCGAGCAGCGCGACCACCAGGCGCAGGTCGCGCCTACTGCGCGTAACGCGCGATGCGGAATCCGAGGTCATTGCGCTTTCCGTCCCCGTAATCGCGGTAGGCCAGCCTGAGTTCAGTCACGGCCGAGCTCTTCCAGCTCGAGCCGCGAATCACCCGCAGCGGGCCGTCGCCGGACGCCGCGGGGTCGACCGCGACGGCGGTCGCGGCCGGCTGGACAGTGTAGAGGTCGTGGGTCCACTCCGCGACGTTGCCACCCAGGTCGTAGTGGCCCGCGGGACCGGCCGCGAAGCTGCCCACGGGCGCCGTCGCCGCGAAGCCATCGTCGAAATCCGGGATGGTGAGCGGCACGAGCGCCTGCGCAGAGCGATCCGCGAAGTTGCCCGCGCCCGGCGGCACGGGAAGCGAATCGCCCCACGGGTACTTGCGCATTCCGCCGAGCCCGCGCGCGACCCACTCCCACTCCGCCTCGGTGGGCAGGCGGTAACCATTCGTCGCGGGCACGACCGGCGCGAGCCGTCCGCCCTTGTTCGCGTAGGCGGGCACGAAGCCCTCCTGCTCGCTCAGCCAGTTGCAGAACGCTGCAGCGTCCTGCCAGCCGACATTGACGACCGGCTGTCGATCGAGATCGAGCGTCGTCTGCAGGATGAAGCCCGAGCGGTGATCGGGCCGGAAGCGCCGGAACTCGGCGTTCGTCACCTCGCGCAGGGCAACGTAAAAGCGGCGCTCGAGGCGCACCGCACGCTGCGACTCGTTGGCGCGCCGGCCGGCCTCGCGCCGCGGGCTGCCCATCGTGAACTCGCCTGCCGGGACGAGCTTGAGTTCGATGCCGCCCTTCGTGCGCAGGACCGGCACCAGGGGCACGAGTTCCGCGGCGCCTGCCGTGCCGGGCGTCGTCGCGGCGGCCGCTGCGGCCGAGGCCGCGGCCGGGGCGGCGCCTTCGAGCAGCGTCACCTCCACGTTCTGCGGCAGGCCAGGCCTCGGCGTGACGGCGGTTCGATAGGGCGCGAAGCCCGGCTTGCGGATCTCGAGCGCGTGACGCGTCGCGGGCAGCCGCAGCGTCTGGTTGGCCGTGCCGCGCGGCTCGCCATCGACGAGCAGCTGCGCGTCGGGTGGATTGGCGCGCACGATCACCTCACCGAGGATGGGCGCCAGCGTGAGCTCCACGGTCGCGCTCCGGCCGGTCGCCACGGAAATCTCGCGAGTCGCGGTCTCGTACCCTTCTCGCGAGACGGTCACGGCCTGCGCGAGATCGGGCCTGACCTCGACGTCGAGCGGCGTGCGGCCGCGGTAGGCGCCGCCGATCGTGACACTCGCGCCAGACGGCTGGCTGCGCACGACGAGCCGGCCGTCAGGAAGACCGAGCCTGACCGGACCGATCCTGAGCGGCTCGTTCGCCTTCACCTGCACGTCGCTCACCCAGGGCCGGAAGCCGTCGCGCGTGAGTTCCACCCTGTGGGATCCCGCGTCGAGCTCGAGCTCGAGCGGCGTCGTGCCGCGAGGACTGCCTGCGATATTCACCGTCGCACCCGCCGGTTCGCTCTCGATCGTGACGCGTGCCCAGGCCGGCACGAGCCGGGGCACGAGCGTCTGGCGCTTGCCGAAGCCCTCGATGCGCACGTCCGTCTCGAAGTCGAGGTGGCGCTGGGTGTCGACGCGGATCCTGTGCGTACCCGCCGCAAGCTCGAACTCACCCGGCGCGCTGCCCGACGCGCGACCGTCGATCGTGACCTCGCCCGGCACCGGCAAGTCGACGGCCAGTCGCCCGGGGAGCGGCGTGAGCCGGTAGCGCAGCACGTCGCCGCGGTCGCTGGCCACGGTCACGGGCGTCCTGAGTTCGGCGTAACCCTCCTTGCGCGCGACGAGCTCGTAGCGGCCGGGGCGCAGCAGGTGACTCGAGCCGAGGTGCAGACCAGGCCAGCCGCCGTCGAACGCAACGTGGTCGGCGGCCGGGTCGATCTCGACCTGCACGGGCGTGGAGGTGAAGACGAACACGGCCAGCACCGCGAGCACCGTGGCCGCCAGCACCGCGAGCGCTCGTCCGAGCGTGCGACCGACGTCGCGACTTGGCGAGGTCGGCGACGGGGACCGGAACGTGACCGGCTCGATGCGTGCGTCCTCCTCCAGTCCCGTTCCGGACTGGCTCAAGGAGGCCGGCGCGACCGGCGGGGCCGTGACGTTGCCGGTCCCGCCATCCACGAGTTCGAGCAAGCGCTGCCCTTCATCGAGCCTCAGGCGCAGGCGCCCGCCGCCGACGTCGATCACGTCGCCGCTGCGCAGCCACGTGGAACCCGCGATGCGCGCGCCGTTCTGCAGCACCGACGCCTCCTCGTGCGCCGGCTGCAGGAAGAACTGGCCCTCGTGCAGGGCAAGCCAGGCCAGCGGCCCGACGGCGGGTGCGGGAACGACGACGTCGCTGCCGGCGCCGCCGATCGACAGCGGGAATCGCGCGGCCTCGAACACGCGTTCGCCGATCGGCTCGCGCAGCGTGAGGCTGGCGCTCAAATCTGCTCCTCGCAGCGGATCACCAGCGCCGGCGGCTCGCGGCCGGGAACGACCGTGAGTTCACGTCGCACGTCGCGAAAGCCGTTGCGCGTGCCGACCACGGTGTAGCGTCCGGGCAGCAGCTCCATGTCCTTGCGCTCGAAGGCCCCGAGCCGGCCGACGCGGTAGATCGTCACTTCCGTCTGGTTGTCCGAGGCGATGGCGACGCGCACGGGCGTCTCGGCGGCGGCCACCAGTTGCTCGAGCTCCCGCGTCTTGTGCTGCAGGGCCTGCCCCGGGTCCGGCACGGCTCGTGCCTTCGCGATCGCCGCACGGGCCGCACCACGCACCTCGCTCGAGAAGACCTTCTCCGGCTTCTGGAGGTAGGCGTCGAGCTCCGCGTCGAGCATCGCGCGCGGCTCGGCGCGCTCGACGCCCTGCTGGGCCGGAAGCAGGTTGGCATCGATCTTGAGTGCCTGGCGGTACTCCACGAGCGCCTCGCCCCAGCGCTCCTCGCGCTCGGCGCGACGTGCGGCCTCGAGGTGCGTATCGATGCTGCGATCGCCGAGCGCACGCTCGACCTGCTCGAGACCCTCGCGCACCTCGGTCGCTCCCGGGCGGATGCGGCCGGCGCGCTCGTAGGCCGCGCGGGCCGCCGCGTAGTCCCTTCGCGAAGCGGCAGCGAGTGCCTCGGCCACGGCGGCATTGAAGGCTGCGCTCGTTGCGCGCGCATCGATGCGCGCCAGAGCCTCGCGTGCGGCCGCGGTGTCCGGGTCGAGCTGCAGCGCCTTGCGGTAGGCCGACTGCGCAGCCGCGGACTGGCCGGTGCGTTCGAGCTCGGCCGCCTGGGCGAGCAGGCCGCGAACCTCGTCGAGGGTCGCGACACGCTCGAGCCCGCGTTTCGCAGCGGCATTACCAGCGTCGATCCTCGCCGCCAGCTCGAACTGTCCGCGCGCCTCCGCGCCGTCGCCGGACTGGAACGCGGCGGACCCGGCCGCAAGCGCCGCACGCAGTCGCGCGGGCCAGGCCTGCTCGACCGAGCGCAGGTCGCGATCCGCGTTCTGCAGCAGGGCGAGCGCCGGCTCGTATTCGCGCCGGCCCGCGGCCGCATCGGCGTCGGCGAGCGCCTGCTTGCCGCGCGCGTACGGCTCGCCGGCCCACGAGGCGGCCGTGCGTTTCTCGAGCGCCGCGAGCCGCTCGGCGACTGCCGGCCGCAGCTCTTCGAGTTGCCGCTTAGCCTCGGCCGCTCGCATCAGGTCCCGCGACTCTGCGCCGGGCGTGGCCGGCGGTGACGCCGCCGCGGGCGCCGGCTCCTCTGCGCGCGAGGCTGCCGCCGGCTCGCGCGCTACCCACTGCGGGAGCGCGAAAAACACCAGCCCCGCGGCGAAGAGCAGGAACACGAGGGCCGCGGCCACCAGTCCGCGACGGAAGCCCTGCGAGCGCAACTCCCGCGGGCCCGGGCCGGTCGATCCCGGCCGCGTCCAGCTCGGCTCGATCGCTGGCGGCGGCGCCCCCGGCACGCTCAACCTGATCGTTGGCTCGACGCGGGGCGCGCGGTCGGGAGGCGGCAAGCGGACCGGCAGCCCCAGGAGCACTGCGCGCACCTCGCCGATGTTCGGTGGCCGCGCACCCACACTGCGCGCGAGGCAGTCCATCACGAGCCGGCCGAGTTCGTCAGGCACGCTCGCGCGGCCCGTGGGCAAGGCCGGCGGCGAGTCGGCGTGCGTCGCGGCTGCGGTATCCGGGTAGTACGGCGGGTAGCCGCAGAGGAGTTCATACGCGAGGGCGCCGAAACCGTACACGTCGTCCGCGATGGAGGGCGGGGCCCCGGCGAGTTGCTGCGGACTCGACGAGAAAGGCGAGCCGCCGCGCTGAACTGCGGGCTCGCCGAGCCGGGCCGCCAGTCCGAAGTCCGTCAGCATCGGCCGGCCGTCATCGGCGAGCAGGACGTTCGCGCACTTCACGTCACCGTGGACGAGGCCCTGCGCGTGCACGGCCTCGAGTCCGGCCGCGACCCGCTCGAGCACCGGCACGATGCGTTCGAGCGCGGCACCGCGCAGCCGCGTCAGGTCAGCGACTGCGTCGTCGGCGAACACGGCGAATACCGTATCGCCGTCGTGCACGTCGGTGCAGCGCAGGACGTTCGGATGCTCGATGCCACGCTGCAGCTCCGCGCCCTGCAGGAAGCGACGCCGCTCGTCGGCCTCTCCGTGAAGCTCGGGGCGCAGGATCTTCAGTACCCGGTCCTTGCGGCCCTCGCGATCGCGCGCGAGCCACACCTCGGCCGCGCGGCCGTCGCCCAGCCGTCGCAGCAGCGCATATCGCGCCGCGAGAACCTGGCCGCTCTCGAGCGTCATGCCGGGACCTCGCCGCCGCTCAGGGCCGGGCCGCCCCGGGCTTCGCCGCGTCGGAGGCGGTCGCAGCCGTCGCCGGGAGGCCGGTCTCGTTCTCGTAGAGTTCCTTGAGCAGCTGGCGCCACTCGGCGTACTGCTCCTCGGCCGACCCCGTCAGCTGCAGCGTGCGGCCCTCGACGTCGACGACCATCGGCTGCACCTCGGACTGGAACGAATCGCCGAGCTGCTTCAGCGACTCGGTATGGGTCTTGATCTCCGCGTTCTGGTCGATGCCCGCCTTGAACGCGTACATGCCGCCGAGCACGGCCGCAGTGGCCGCCGCAGACGCCGCGCTGCTGTTGCTGTTGCTGCCCGCCACGATGCCGCCCACGACTGCGACGGCGCCGAGCACCTGCTTGGTGATCGCCTGCCTACGCGCGAGCGACTGCGCCTCGAGCTCCTCGTAGGAGTACTTGCGCCAGTTCGTGTACGGGTCGTCGACGCTCTCCGCGAAATTCGTGTAGTACTCGTTCAGCGTGTCGACGAGCGCGTAGTCGCGTTCGCGGATGCGGCTCATCCGCTCGACGACCGGATCGTCGGGCGCCGGCAGGCGTACCAGGGAGTACGCGCCCTTGCGGTCCTTCGCGAGGTAAGGCCCGAACGCGTACGGGGCGAGGTCCGCCGCGAACCGGAGGCTCGCGATCTCGTGCAGCTCGACGCGCTGCTCCCGCGTGAGCAAGCGGCGCGCCGCCAGCATGTCGTTCGCGAGCGTGTTGTAGATGTTCTGGAACGGATCGCGCGGCCTCGAGACCACGTCCTTGTAGGCGCGTGTGTCGGCCTCGGCCGCGTAGCGCTTCGTGAACCACACGCGGCCGGCGGCGTCGCTCACCTTGACGTCGAGCTCGATCTCGCGGCCGTCGGAATGCAGGATGCGGCCGTCGACGAACACGTCCATGCCGTCCGCGCCGGCCGGAAGCACGCGCACCTGGCCCCACTCGCCCGTGCCCTCGAGCGTGTCGCGCAGCACGACCGCCATGTAGCGCGATTCGGCCTTGCGCACGTCGGGGAAGATGCCCTCGTCCTCCTGCTCCTTCTCGCTCGCGGGAATGTTCGGGTCGAAGATCCGCACGGCGACGTCGAGCAGCTCGTCCTGCGGCACCTCGGCCGTCGCCTTCTGCGCGGCCACGCGCTGGACCGGCCGCTGCTCCTGCACCATGCAGCCGCCGAGCAGCGTGAGCGCGACGAGCGTCACGCAGGCATGGGCCGGGGACCAGCGGATTGCGGAACGATTCACTGCGTACCCTTCTTGTACTGCCGATATTCTTCCCAGAGCCGCTCGCGGAGCTCGGGGTCCGTCTCCTTCATCGCGGCCTCGCGCAGCTGTCGCGCGACGATGTCGTCATCGCGGCCGTCGGGAATGTCGGACGGCACCGCGTTCGGCCCCGAGCCGCCCCTTGCGCCGCCGCCGTACCCGCCGCCGCCACCCGGCGTGTCGCTGCGGCCCGCGGCCTCGCCACTGCCGCCGTCGCCGGGATCGCCGTTGCCGGGCTCGCCGTTGCCGGCCTCGCCGCCTGCGTCACCGGAGCCTTCGGACTCGCCGGCCGCGCCTTCGCCCGCTGCGCCAGTGCCCGAGCCCGAGCCGCGCGAGGCACGCTCCTGGGACACAGTCTCCTGCTCCTTGCGCATGCGCTCATCGAACACCGCGAAGGTCTCGTCGAAGCGGCGGTCGATCTGCGCACGCCGATCCTGCGACGTGGCCGGACCGCTCCCGCCGCCCGGCTGGCCGCCCTGACCGCCCGCCTGGCTGCCCTGTCCACCCGGCTGGCCACCCTGGCCGCGCGACGGCGAGTTGCTACCGGACTGGCCGGCCGCACCGGCCTGCCCGGCGCTCGTGCTGGCGCCCGCCTGACTTTCGCCACCCTGGCTGCTGGTGCCGCCACTCGAGTCGCCGGACTGCCCACCCGGGCTGCCGCTGGCGGTGCTGCTGGTGCTGCCACTGCTGCCGCTCGGCGACGGCTGGGAAGGAAACGGCGACTCGCGGCCGCCGTTCGACGAACTCGTGCTCGTGCTGCTGCTCGTGCTGCCGCCCTGGGTCTGCGGGAACGGCGAGGGCTGCGAGGGCGAGGACGACCCGGGCGTCGGCATCGACGGTGGCTGCGGCATGGACGGCGCCCGCGTCGAGCTGTCTGACGCGCAGCCGGCGAGCACCAGCGCACTGGCGATCGGCGCCAAGAGGCCTCGAATGTGAACCCGACCCATGATCAGCTGTCTCCCGCGCGCGATCCGGCTCAGGCCGATCGGCGGCCGGGGCCTCGCTCCGACTGTTGGATCAGCGGACTGGCCCGGTGGTTCAATCCGAGCCACCCGTGCCGCCCGCAGCCCCCGCGGCAGCGGTCCCCGGCGTCTCCAGGTCGGCGCCGATCAGGAACGATTTCAGCTGCTCCGACAACCGGTTGCAGGCGGTGCTCTGCACGGGCGTGATGATCGGAATCGGCACCACGGCCCCGATCAGTACCGACGTGCCCGTGACGTCCGAGCTGACCGTGCCGAGCTCGCTTGCCGTGCTCATGTCCCAGACGGAGGCGACGTAATCCGACTCCTTATCCCACCAGCCGACGCCGAAGCAGCCCGCGCCGCCGGGACCTGCCGCGCAGGCGACGCTTCCGCCACCGCCCGTCTTTTTCGTGCTGCCATCGAGCCAGACGACGTAACGCACGCCGATCTGCTGCAGCCGCTCGGTCACGCCGGGCCGCGCGAGCAGCGTCTTGAGACCTGCGGCGTTCGCGGGGGCCGTACTCGGCTCGAACCAGGGGTAGAGCGCGTCGACGAACTGCTGCTCACCGTAGATCTTGAACGGCACCGGCGCGCGATCCTTGTCCGACGGCTGCGCGGACTGGCCTTCCCCGGGGTGCACCAGCTCGCCGCCGAGATTCTCCTGCACGCAGCTCAGGAACTCGCCCTCGGTGCCGACGCCTTCGAGCTGCGGCTTCTTCAGGATCACGATCGACTCGTTCGCCTGGATCGCTGACGCGACCTGCCTCGTCTCGTCCACCTTGGCGGTCATGCAACCCGAGGCCAGCAACGCGACCGCGGCAACGGTCGCCGCGATGCGGGCACGCGCGGCCCGCTCGCCGGGCAGTAACGATTCTCTCGAAAGCGGGGACATGAAGGCGATCCTCGGCCTGATGTCGGGACGCGACGCAACGCTGCGTTCGAGCGAGTATACGTCAAGGCTCCGCGCCCGAATCGTGACGGCGATTGTGACTCTCAGCTGAACAATTCACCCTGGGCCGGCGCACCGGGATCCGCCACGAAGAGCCGCGTCTCGAGCTCCGCCTCGCGACGCTCGTTGAGTCCGAGCCGCCGGCACGCAGCCTGGAATCGTGCGGCCAGGAGTTCCGCATAGGGACCAACGCCTCGCATCCGGTGGCCGAACCGTGGGTCGTTCAGCTTTCCGCCGCGAGCTTCGCGCAGCAGGTTCAATACGCGGTCGGCGCGCTTCGGGTAATGCTCGGCGAGCCACTGCTCGAACAGTCGCGCGAGCTCGTGTGGCAGCCTGAGCATCATGAACGCGGCCCGCACGGCCCCGTGTGACGCAGCGGCTTCGAGCAGGCGTTCGATTTCGTGGTCGTTCAGCGCCGGAACCATCGGCGCGAGCAGCACGCCGACCGGCACGCCCGCGTCGGTGAGCCGGCGGATCACCCGCAGTCGCGCTGCGGGCGAGGCGGCCCGCGGCTCGAACGCGCGCTTAAGGCCGTCGTCGAGCGTCGTGAGGCTCACGAAGACGGTCACGAGCCCGAGGCGCGCCAGTTCGCCGAGCAGGTCGAGGTCCCTGAGCACCAGCGAACCCTTGGTCACGACCGTGACCGGATGCCGGTGAACGAGCAGCACCTCCAGGAGCTGGCGAGTCGTGCGGTGCTCGCGCTCGGCCGGCTGGTAGGGATCGGTATTCGCACCGAGGTTGATGGGCTTGCAGACGTAGCCCGGCGCACGGAGCTCGCGGTCGAGCAGCTGCGCGAGCCCCGGCTTGTGGAAGATTCGGGTCTCGAAGTCGAGCCCGGGGCCGAGGTTCCAGTACGAGTGCGAGGGACGCGCGAAGCAGTAGATGCAGCCGTGCTCGCAACCCTGGTAGGGGTTGACGGACTGGTCGAAGGGAACGTCGGGCGAATCGTTGCGCGTGATCGCCCGCTTCGGCCGGTCGGGAATCAGGAGCGTTGCCGGGTCGCGGGGCACCTCATCGAGCGAGCCCCAGCCATCGTCGGCCGTCTCGAGCCGCGTGCCCTCGAACCGGCCGGCCGGGTTGGTGACCGCACCCCGCCCCCTGGCCACCTGCAACCGGTCCGCGCTGCGCATGAGGGCAGATTACTGTATACATATACAGCTGTCACGGACGGCCGGGCGGGAACCGGTCCATCCTCCAGAGCTCGGGGAAGAGCCGCGTCCACGTGCCCGCCACGACCAGGGTCGCGCAGCCGCCCACGATCACCGCCGGCACCGTCCCGAACCACGCCGCCGTCAGGCCCGACTCGAACTCGCCGAGCTCGTTCGACGCGCCGATGAACACGGCATTCACGGCGCTCACCCGGCCGCGGATCTCGTCCGGCGTCTCGAGCTGCACGAGCAGGTGGCGGATGTAGACGCTCACCATGTCACCCGCCCCCATCACCGCGAGTGCCGCGAGCGAGAGCGCGAAGTTCTTCGAGAGCCCGAACACGAGGGTCGCGAGGCCGAACACGATCACGCCGCCGAACATCCAGCGGCCGACCCGCGTCGTGATCGGCGCGAAGCCGAGCGCGATTCCGCACAGCGCGGCGCCGATGCCGGGCGCCGTGCGCAGCAGGCCGAGGCCGGTCGGCCCGACGTGCAGCACGTCCGCCGCGTAGACGGGCAGCAGCGCCGTCGCGCCGCCGAACAGCACGGCGAAGAGATCGAGCGAGATCGCGCCCAGCACGGGACGGTGCGAGCGCACGAACCGCAGGCCCGAGAGCAGCGTGTACCAGCCGGGTGGCTCGGTCGACTGCGCGTGTCCGCCGCCGCGGCGCAGGCCGAGCAGCAGTCCGACCGACACCGCGAGCAACACCGCAACGGTCGCGTACACGACCGGTGCGCCGAGCAGGTAGACCACGCCGCCGAGCGCCGGACCCGCAATGGTTGCGACCTGCCACGTCGAGGAGTTGAGCGCCACCGCCGTGCCGAACTGCTCGCGAGGCACGAGGTTTGGCAGCAACGCCTGCCCGGCTGGCATCGCGAACGCCCGCGCGACCCCGAACAGCACCATGGCCGCGAACACGGGACGAGCCGAGTCGAGGCCGCGCGCGGCAAGGGCGAGAAGGATGAGCGCGCAGACGGTCTCGAGCGTGAAGCATCCGGCAAGCACGCGACGCCGGTCGTGGTTGTCGGCCACGTGTCCTGCAGGAAGGATGAGCAGCACGAACGGCAGGAACTGCGAGAGGCCGATGAGCCCGAGGTCGAGCGGGTCGCGCGTAACGGCATAGACCTGCCAGCCGACCGCGACGGTCTGCATCTGTACCGCGAGGGTCGCGAGGAAGCGCGCGGCGAGGAAGAACGTGAAGTCGCGGTTCTTGAGGACCGCGAGGCGCGGGGTCGGCTGGCCGGTCATGCGGCCGCGCGGCAGGTGATGGCTGTCATCGGTCGTGGCAGCATAGCGCGCCCCGCGCGGAGTCGGGGTTCCCCCCGGAGACAGGCATGCGCACGATCCTGAGGCCCATCCTAACGCTTACCACGCTGTCGCTCGCCCTCGCTGCGCCGTGGCTGCACGCCTCGAGCCCGTCGGGCTCGACGCCGGCGGCGGAGGAACGCGTCACCCAGGACGCGCGGTTCGAGGCGCTCGGTCGCCGCTACCTCGACGAGTTCGGTCGCTACTCGCCGGTCTCGGCGACGGGTCTCGGCGACCACCGCTTCGACGGCAATCTCGACGACCTCGGCGCCGAGGGCCGCGCCCGCACGCTCGCATGGAACCGGTCGCTCCTCGCCGAGCTGTCGGCCATCGACCGCCAGTCACTGTCTCGTGCCAAACAGGTCGACGCGGCCGTGCTCGACAACCAGCTGCGTTACGCGATCTGGTCCGAGGAGCAGTTCCGCGACTGGTCGTGGGACCCGCTCGTGTACACGCAACTCTCCGGCCAGGCACTCTACGGCCTGCTGGCCCGCGATTTCGCGCCGCTGCCCGACCGCCTTCGGTCGCTCACGTCGCGGCTCGAGCAGCTGCCGCGGCTCCTCGAGCAGGCGCGTTCGAACCTGGTGCCCGGGAAGGTCCCGCCGATCCACGCCGAGACGGCGGTCAAGCAGAACCCGGGCGTGCTGAGCCTCGTCGAGGAGCTGGTCGTTCCGAACCTCGGCCAGCTCCCCGACGCCGAGCGGGCCCGGCTCGAGGCCGCCATCGCAGGCGCCCGCGCCGCCGTGCAGACGCACCAGAAGTGGCTCGAGACGGAGCTCAAGCCGCGCGCACGCGGCGAGTTCCGCATCGGCCGCGAGCTGTACGACCAGAAGCTCGCCTTCGCGCTGATGTCGCCGCTGTCGCGCGAGGAGATTCGCCGGCGCGCGCAGGCCGAGGTCATCCGCACGCGCGCGGCAATGTACGAGGTGGCGCGGCAGGCGCTGGCCGGCCGCGAGGGTGCCCCGCCCGCTCCGGACTCACCGACGCCTGCCGAGCAGCAGGCCGTGATCGCCGCAGCGCTCGCG
>Ga0209594_1000192_pt1 | contig 45196 bp, 37 predicted proteins | sample AshMeaCrysSpring_FD_184126 | JGI IMG/M metagenome (GOLD analysis project Ga0209594, IMG submission 184126) | Groundwater microbial communities from Big Spring, Nevada to study Microbial Dark Matter (Phase II) - Ash Meadows Crystal Spring... | ecosystem: Environmental > Aquatic > Deep subsurface... | reverse complement strand
TAGCTGGCGGTCAGGTCCAGCGTGGGTTTGTGGCCGGCCTGGGCCTTGTCGACTTCCAGCTTGGCCACATCCAGTGCGACGCGCGCCTGGCGGATGCTGGGGTGGTTGTCCTGCGCCTGCTGGATCCAGGCATTGACATCGGTGGGTTGCAGGGCCGGCAGCTCGCCGCGCACCAGCGGCTTCGGGCTGGTGCCGCTCTTGCCCACCAGCTGGTCGAGCGCCAGCTTCTTGACGCGCAGGTCGTTGTCGGCCGCGATTTCCTGGGCGATCACCAGGTCGTAGCGGGCCTGGGCTTCACGGGTGTCGGTGATGGTGGCGGTGCCAACCTCGAAATTGCGCTTGGCCGACGCCAATTGCTCTGCTACGGCGGTCTTCTGTGCTTGCACGAAGGCCAGCGTGTCCTGGGCGTTGAGCACATCGAAATAGGCCTGGCTCACGCGCACGATCAGGTCCTGCTCGGCCGCACGCAACTGGGCTTCTGCCAGTTCCATCTGGCGCTGGCCCTGCCCGTAGGTGGCCAGGTTGGCCGGGCGGTACAGCGGCTGGCTCAGGCTGACCGAGGTGCTCTGGTTGTCAAAGCTGCGGTTGGCCGGCGGCGTGCCCGGGCTCAGGGTCTCGAAATTGAGGTTGGTGCTGCTGGCCGAGGCGCTCACGCCGACGGTCGGCAGCAGGCCGGCCTTGGCTTGCTCGGCCTTGTGCAGGTTGGCCTCGTACTGCGCCTTGGCCGACTGGTAGGTGGCGTCGTAGCCGCGCGCCGACTCGTAGAGCTCCAACAGGCTCTGGGCCTGCGCGGGCAGGGCGAAGGCGGCACCAAGGGCCAGGGTCAGGGGCAAGAAGCGAAAGGTTTTCATGATCGTCCTAGCTAGGCTGCGGGGAGGATGGGGTGCGCCGCTTCAATAGCGCGGCACGCTCGGGTCGACCTGCATCGACCATGCATTGATGCCGCCGCTGATGTTGGCCACATGCTTGAAGCCGCGGTTGACCAGGAAGTGCGCCACCTGCATGCTGCGCCCGCCATGGTGGCACATGCAGGCGACGGGCCGGCTCGGGTCGAGTTCGTTCAGGCGCGGCGGGATGACGCCCATCGGGATATGGACCAGCTCGAAGTTGCCCGCCTTGATGCTGGCGCGCTCCAGCTCGTAGGGCTCGCGCACATCCAGCACCAGCGGCTGGCCGTGCGCCTTCATCTTCTCGATCCAGTCAGACAGGTCGCCGGGGTGGATGTGTTCGATCATGGTGTTGCTCGCAGGGGGAAGGGCCTCAGAAACTGAAGCGCGGGTGTTCCGGGAAGTTAAGCAGGCGCGGTGCCACCGTGTCCCAGCCCTGGCTGGTCTGGTATTCGACCGTGCTGGTGCGAGTGATCAGGGTGGCGCGCATCACCGGCTGGTCGCCGACGATGGCCATCAGGCGGCCGCCGGTCTTGAGCTGCTCCAGCAGCTTGTGCGGTACCTCGGCCACCGAGCCGCTGAGCACGATGACGTCGAACGGGCCTTCGACCGGCACACCCTTGGCGCCGTCAGCGTGGCGGACTTCGGCGTTGTGGATACCGGCCTTTTGCAGGTTCGCGCGGGCCAGCGCAGCGAGTTCAGGGTCGATCTCGAGCGAGATCACGCGCTGGGCCTGCTGGGCCAGCAGCGCGGCCATGTAGCCGGAGCCGGCGCCGATCTCCAGCACCTTCTCGTGCGACCGCACCGCCAGATCCTGCAGCATGCGCGCTTCCACCTTGGGCGCCAGCATGCACTGGCCGGGTTCGCCGCCGGCGCGCAGCGGCAACTCCATGTCGGCGAAGGCCAGCGCCTTGTGGGCCGGCGGCACGAAGTCTTCGCGCCTGACCTGCGCCAGCAGGTCCAGCACCTCGGCGTCGAGCACGTTCCAGGGGCGGATCTGCTGCTCGATCATGTTGAAGCGGGCTTGTTCGAAGTTCATTTCATATACTCCATGGGGTATTCTAGATCATCCTGAAAAATTTTACCGGGCTGGGGTCGTTGTTAGGGTTTCGCACCCCAGCGCCGACGCAACCATTGACTCAAATCATCCATGTAGCAGTAGACCACGGGCACCACCACCAGGGTCAGCAGCGAGGAGGTGATGACGCCGCCAATCACGGCCTGGCCCATCGGTGCGCGTTGTTCCGAACCCTCGGTCAGGGCGAAGGCCAGTGGCACCATGCCGAAGATCATGGCCAGCGTGGTCATCAGGATCGGGCGAAGCCGCACGCGCGCCGCCAGCAGCAGGGCGTCGGCACGCTCCATGCCCTCTTCACGGGCGCGAATGGCAAAGTCCACCAGCAGGATGGCGTTCTTGGTCACCAGACCCATCAGCATGACGATGCCGATGATGGAGAACATCGAGAGCGCCGAGCCGAACATCAGCAGCGCCAGCACCACGCCGATCAGGGTGAGCGGCAGCGAGGTCATCAGCGCCAGCGGCTGGAAGAAGCTCTTGAACTGGCTGGCCAGGATCATGTAGATGAATACGATGGCCAGCACCAGCGCCGAGATGGCGTAGCCGAACGATTCGGCCATGTTCTTGGTCGAGCCGCCGAACTGGTAGCGGTAGCCGGGCGGGAAGCTGATGCCGTCGAGCACCTTGCGGATGTCGTTCGAGACCTCGCCGCCTGACCGGTTGAACACGTTGGCATTGATGGCCACCTCGCGCGTCAGGTCGCGGCGGTTGATCTGGTTCGAGCCGGTGCTCTCGCGCAGCGTGGCGACCTGGTTCAGGCGCACCACACGCGAGCTGCCGTCGGCGTTCGTGCCCAGCGTGAAGGGCAGGCGCTGCAGGTCGGCCAAGGTGTTGCGCGCCTCGGGCGCCAGCCGCACGTTGACGTCGTAGGTCTGGTCATCGCTGGCGCGCCAGTTGCCCACGGTCTGACCGGCCACCAGGGTGCGCAGCGCGCCGGCGATCTGGTTGACGTTCAGCCCCAGGTCAGCCGCGGCGTCGCGCTGGATGTCGACTTCGATGGTCGGCTTGTTGGGCTTGAGGCTGGAGTCCAGGTCCACCAGGCCGGGGATGTCGCGCAGGCGCTCCAGCACCTGCACCGTCAGCCGCTCCAGTTCCTGCAGGTCGCTGCCCTGCAGCGAGAACTCGATCTGCTTCTGCCCGCCCACCGGGTCGAGCAGGCCGGCGTGCGTGACGGTGATGCCCGGCACCTGGCGCAGCCGCTCGCGCAGCGCCGCCGACATCTGGTCGGCATTGCGCGTGCGTGCGTGGCGGTCGACCAGCCGCACATAGATGCTGGCGTAGTTCTTGCCCTGTGCATTGCCGGTGTTGAGCGTGGCCAGGGTGTACTTCACTTCCGGGAACTCACGCAGGATGTCCTGCACCTGGCGTGCCTTGGCCTCGGTCACCTCGAGCGAGGAGCCGACCGGGGTGTAGAAGTTGACGCTGGTCTCCGAGAAGTCGGCTTTGGGTACGAACTCGGTGCCCAGCAGCGGCACCATGACGATGCTGGTGATGAACACGACCAGCGCCAGCCCCAGCGTGGCCAGCTTGTGCGCCAGCGACCAGCGCAGGATGCCCTGGTAAGTCTGGGCCAGGCTGTCGGTCGCGCGGTCGAACCAGCCGGTGACGCGGCCGATGGTCTTGTCGTAGAAGGTGACCGGTTCCTTCGGCTGGCCGTGGGTGTCGATGCTCGGGTCGTGCCAGACCGAGGACAGCATGGGGTCAAGCGTGAAGCTCACGAACATCGAGATCAGCACCGCCGCCACGATGGTGATGCCGAACTCATGGAAGAACTTGCCGATGATGCCGCCCATGAAGCCGATCGGCAGGAACACCGCCACGATGGAGAAGGTGGTGGCCAGCACCGCCAGCCCGATTTCCTGCGTGCCGTCCAGCGAAGCCTGGTAGGGCGTCTTGCCCATCTGCACGTGGCGCACGATGTTCTCGCGCACCACGATGGCGTCGTCGATCAGCAGGCCCACGCACAGCGACAGTGCCATCAGCGTGATCATGTTGATGGTGAAGCCGAACCAGTACATGAAGAGGAAGGTGCCGATCAGCGCGATCGGCAGCGTCAGCCCCGTGATGACGGTCGAGCGCCAGGAATTGAGGAACAGAAAGACGATCAGCACGGTGAGGATGGCGCCTTCGATCAGCGTGCGGCGCACGTTGTCCACCGCCACACGGATCGGGCGCGAGCCGTCGAAGATCGGCTCCAGGCGCACGCCGGCCGGCAGTTGGCTCTGCAGCTCGGCCACGGTGCGCGTCAGGCCGTCGATCACCGCAATCGTGTTCTCGTCCTGTGCCTTCTGCACCGACGCCAGCAGGGTGCGCTGGCCGTTGTAGAGCGCCAGCGTCTCCAGCTCCTGCGCACCGTCCTGCACCGTGGCCACCTGACCGAGGCGAATCGGCGTCGTGCCCTTGCGCGCCACGATGATGCGGGCAAAGTCCTCCGGGCGCTGCATGCGCGCATCCACCTGCACCATGAGTTCCTGCGTGGACGAACGCACGGCGCCGGCCGGCAGGTCCTGGTTCTCGCTCTTGACGGCAGCCACCACCTGGTCGGGCGTGATGCCGTAGGCCTCCAGCGCTGCCGGCTTGAGGTAGAGATTGATCTCGCGCTTGGTGGCCCCCACCAGCGTGACCGAACCGACACCACGCACGTTCTCCAGCCGTTTCTTGAGCACCTGGTCGGCCCAGTTGGTCAGCTCGACAGCCGTCAGCGCCTGGCCCGTCTTGTCGTCCGGCAGCACCGCCAGCGACCAGATGGCGCGGCTGGCCGGGTCGAAGCGCAGCACACGCGGCTCTTTGACCTCGGTGCGCAGGCTGGGGCGGATCGAGGCCACCTTCTCGCGCACGTCCTCGGCCGCCTTGCGGCCGTCGATGTGCAGCTGGAATTCGATGATCACCACCGACTGGCCGTCGTAGCTGCGCGAAGTCAGGGCATTGATGCCGGCAATCGAGTTGACGCCTTCCTCGATCTTCTTGGTGACTTCGCTCTCGACGATCTCGGGCGAGGCACCCGGGTATTCGGTGCTGACCACCACCACGGGGAAATCGATGTTGGGGAACTGGTCGACCTTGAGCCGCTGGTAGGAGAACAGGCCCAGCACCACGAAGGCGAGCATCACCATGGTGGCGAACACCGGGTTTTTCAGGCTGACACGGGTGAACCACATGGGCGCTTGTTGGTCGAGTGGGGGTTAAACGGTGTTGGCTCAGTGCTCAGCGTGCCGCAGCTGATCGCTTGACCGCGGTGCCTTCGCGCAGCGCACCCACCGCGCCGGCCAGCACGCTGGCGTTTTCGGCCAGGCCGCTGACGGCCACCATGGGCTGGCCGTCGGCTTCGCCGCGCTCACCCAGTGTCACGGGCTTGTGCACCACGCGGTCCTGCTCCACCACCTGCACATAGGGTGCCGGCTTGTCGGTGCGCACGGCACTGACCGGCACCGCCAGCGCGCTGACCTGGCCGGTGCCCAGCGTGCCCTGGGCGAACAATCCCTGGCGCAGGCCGGCGGTCGGCGTCAGGCTCAGGTAGGCCAGCACGCTGCGGCTGCCGGCCTGGGTACTGGGGTTGATGCGCACCACACGAGCCTGCACCGGCTCGGCGCGGCCTTCAATCTGTAGGCGGGCTTCCTGGCCCAGGCGCACGCCCACCGAGTCGGACGCACTCAACGCGGCTTCGATCTCCAGCTTGGTAAGGTCGACGATCTCGACGATGCGCGCATCCACCGCTACGCGCTCGCCCGGCTGCGCCAGTCGCTGCGCGACCTGGCCGCTGATGGGCGCCAGCAGCCGGGTGTCGGCCGCGCTCTTGCGCGCCACGTCGGCGGCGGCCACGGCGGCCTGGTAGCTGGCGCGCGCGGCGTTCAGATTGGCCAGCGAGGTGTCGAGCGCGGTCTTGGAGATGAAACCCTGGTCCACCAGCGCCTTGTTGTTGTCGAACTGGCGTTGTGCGATGTCGATCTGCGCCTGCGCCGCATCGGCCTGCAACTGGGCCTGGCGCAGTCGCGCGTCGTACTCGGTCGGGTCGATCAGCGCGATCAGCTGCCCGGCCTTCACCGTGTCGCCCTCGCGCACCGTGAGCTGGCGCAGCTCACCGGCCACCCGGGCCTTGACGACCGCGGCATTAACCGCCTTGAGCGTGCCCGACACCGGCAGGCCGCGGGTGAGCTGCAGCGTGCGCGCCTGCAGCAGGTCGGTGGCGCCAAGTTCAACCACCGTCTGACCACCGGCGGCGGTCTGTGTCGCCAGCGCGGTCTGCTGCGCCTTGCGGTTGGCCAGGGCGCGCAGGATGCCGACAGCCAGCAGCAGCACGACGAGGGCGAGCAGGCCCCATTTGATCCAGCGTTTCATGTCAGCGCTTGTCCTTGAGGTGGTCGGCCGCCGGCGGGCACAGGCCGTGGAGGATGTTGTCAATCTGCACCGCGAGGTAGTCCTCCGGCACCAGGGTGTCGCCACAGCTCGCACAGGCGCCGAGCGAGTGGCTCCAGCTCATCAGGAAGATCATGGGCGTGAGCACCAGGTAGACGCCGTAGCGGGGGTCGATGGGGCGGAACTCGCCGCGCTCCACGCCGCGCTGCAGGATGCGGCGGATCAGCTCATGGCCGGGCTCGATCACTTCCTGCTGGTAGAAGGCCGCCAGTTCGGGGAAGTTGCTGGCCTCGCTCATCATCAGCTTGGTGATGCCGCCGATGCGGGTCGATCCCACCCGGGTCCACCACAACAGCATGAAGTGGCGCAGCAGCTCTGGCGTGCTGCCCTGGTAGGCCTCGAACTCGGCGTGCCATTCGGGGAAACGGCCGCCGATGTTCTCGCGCACCACCGCCTTGAACAGCTCTTCCTTGCTGGCGAAATAGAGAAACAGCGTGCCCTTGGAGACGCCGGCGCGGCGCGCCACCTCCTCGGACTTGGTCGCCGCATAGCCTTTCTCCACGAACAGATCCAACGCCGCGGCCAGCAGTTCGCCCGGCCGCGCTTCCTTGCGGCGTTCGCGCTTGGCATGGGCCTTCTGGCAGGTTTCGGTCAGGAGTTTGGTGATCATTGGTCTTAATGACTGGCTGGTTAGTAATGTAGCGATCACGCTCCAACCCGTCAAGCTGCAAGCCTAGCCAGTCCGGGGCGCCGGCCCGGTGAGCCGTGGGTAAATCTTGGGTAAAGGCGTCGCGGTGTGCCCGCACTCAGTAAGATGCCTATCCCGCTGATGACCCCAGGGTGCCTACCATGACTGCCTCCACGACTGACGCCTTGCCCATCCTCACCCTCGGCGGGGGCTGTTTCTGGTGCACCGAAGCCGTGTACACCCGCGTGCGCGGCGTGGTCGATGTGGAGAACGGCTACAGCAATGGCCAGACCGAGCGTCCGAGCTACGAGCAGGTCTGCAGCGGCACCACCGGCCACAACGAGGTGGTGCGCCTCACCTACGATCCCACACAAGTGAGCGTGCGCCAACTGCTGGAAATTTTCTTCGCCAGCCATGACCCCACCACCCTGAACCGCCAGGGTAACGATGTCGGCACCCAGTACCGCAGCGCCATCTACTACAGTACGCCCGAGCAGAAGCTGGAGGCGGAACTGCTGATCGCCGAGCTGGAACAGGCGGCGGTCTTTAACGGCCCCATCGTCACCGAGGTGCTGCCGCTGGCCAACTACTGGCCGGCCGAGGACTACCACCAGGACTATTACGAACACCACCCGGGCCAGGGCTATTGCGCCTATGTCATCAGCCCCAAGCTGGCGAAATTCCGCCAGCAGTTTGCCGATCGGCTCAAGCCGGAGTAACCGTCGCCGTCAACGTGACCGGGTCGCAGGAGCCGGTGAGATCGGTGTCGCTGCTTCTTCCGGCACATAGACCATGGAGCCGTTCTGCAGTCGGTAGGCGGTACCGGCCTTGCTGCCCTGGCCTTCACCGATCTGGCCCGACGATTTGTACTGCTTGAGCTCCTTGCCTTCGCGTACCACCATGGACATGTCGGCTTGACCGGGGTTCTTGATCACGATGGCGTTTTGCGTCGAAAAGGGGTTGAGCGGGTTCTCGATCACGGCGATCAGCAGCACGGCGATGATGACGAGGAAGACGTCGACGATGTTGACAACGCTCAGGATGGGGTCGTCGCCATCATCATCATCCAGCACGTTCAGACGCAGGCGACGCCGGGACGGCGTTGTCGGGTTCATGCTGCGCGCTCCTGAAGCGTGGTGGAGGCAAGGGGGAGGGTGTCGCGCTCTTCGAGGATCTGCGCCAGTTCCTCCAGCAGCCAGCGCCGACGTACGGTCTGTACGGCGTAGGTGATGGCGGCAGCCACCAGGGCCACGATCACCGCCGCGAAGGCCACCACCAGATGCTGGGCCATGCCTTCGGCGTTGCCCGCCGAGACGGCCAGCAGGGCCGGCCCCATGGGGATCATGGTGGCCACCAGGCCCAGCATCGGGGCGATGCGGCTGGTCAGGCGCTGCAACTCGATCTTGCGCAACACCAGTAGTTCCAGCTGGTCCTGGCTGGCGCCGGGGTTCCGGGCCAGATGCCGCCGCAAGGCCAGGCCGGCCGGCCGGCCGGTGGCGCGCCACGCCAGGTCGTGCAGCAGCATGCCCAGCGCGAACAGGGCATAGACGAACATCGCGCACAGCAGCAGAAGTACGGGTGTCAGGAAGAAGCGGGTGACTTCGTACAACAGGGTTTCAATCGGGGTCATGGCAGTTCGACAGTAGAGGTAAAGGGAGTCAGGCGCCGCGGCGGCTGCGCCAGGCCTGGTAGCCGATGCCGCCGAGCACGATGAGGCCGATCAGCGCCGCATAGGTCCAGATCAGCTGCTCGGCGGGCTGGCTGCGCGACACCTCGCGCAGCTCCTGGCCGCGCACCGGCGGCGGTGGGGCAGCGGGCGATGGAAGGGCCGCGGCCGGCGGCGGGGCGCTGCGCGCGCCCGGTGCCGGGCGGCCCAGGCCGTAGCCGGCCGCGAGCTCGGCCACGTAGGCGTTGAAGGTGGCGTTGGAGGAGACGATGTCGTGGCGCGCAGCAAGCTCGCGGTAGAGCGTGACGAGCTCGCGCACCACCTTCTCGTCGGCCTGCCAGTAGTCCTTGCGTACGGCTTCGAGCATGCGTTCGGTCAGCTGGGCGAGCGCGGCCGGGTTGGCGCGCTCGAACCAGCGACGCAGCCCGAGCTGGTGGCGATCGCGCACATAGACCTCATGGAACTCCTGCCACTGGTCCTGGCGCACCATCTGGCGGTCCATGACCTGCCAGCCCCAGAAGTTGTTGACCGTGTTGAGCAGCTGCAGCGTGCCGGCGTACCCTTCGCGCTGCATCTCGGCAATCCAGTTGGGGTGGTGGTAGACCGAGCGCAGTTCCTTGGCCAGGAAATTCTCGGCCCGCTCCAGCTTGGCCCGGGCCGGATCGCGCAGGTTGGCGATGTACAGCACCGGATTGGCACCGTCGAGCTGGCGCACGGCCAGCGAGATGCCGCCCAGGTATTCGAACGGGTGGTCGGTGTCGAGCAGACCCCGCAGGTTGGACGAGCGTGACAGCACTGCCGCGCTGGTGCCGCGCAGGTGCTCGGCATAGGCGTTGAGTTCCCGGCCGTCGCTGCCCGTGAGTTTGCGGCTCCAGCGGCTGCTGTCGGGTCCGTAGGCCCAGGACATGCGCGAGAGGTAGAGCGCTTCGAGCTTGCCGTCGCCCGCCTCCCAGTTGCCGGAAGCCAGCGTGGCCTCGGTAAGCCGGGTGCCGTAGTCGCCGCTTTCGTTGCCGTAGATGCGGGTCAGCGCGAACTCGCGTGCATCCTCCGGCGCTGCGCCCTGTTCGAGCAGCCGCTTGCGGATGCGCTCGGTGTTGGCGCGGATCGGGTTCTGCCGTGCGTCCTCGCGCAGTTCGGCCAGCAGCGCTACGGCTTCATTCAGGCGCTCCATCACATTGGGGAACTGGTCGCGGTACAGGCCGGTGAGCGAGATCACGGTGTCGATGCGAGGGCGGCCGAGTTCGGCCGAGGAGATGACCTCCAGCCCGACCACGCGTCCGCCTTCGTCCCATTTCGGGCGCACGCCCATGGCGTAGAGGATCTGCGACTCCAGCATGCCAAAGTGGCGCAGGGTCTCGGTGCTCCAGAGGCTGAAGGTCAGCTTCTCGGGGGGGCGGCCGTGGCTGAGCTGGTAGTCGGCCACCAGTTGCTGCAGCGCCTGCTTGCCGGCTTCGTAGGCGGCGCGCGTCGGGATGCGCGAAGGATCGAAGCCGTAGAGGTTGCGGCCGGTGGGCAGGGCATCGGGGTTGCGCACCGGGTCGCCGCCGTAGGAAGGGTCGATCCAGCGCGCGGCGAGGCCGCGCACGACGCCTTCGATTTCGACTTCAGCCTGCAGGTCGCGCAGGTACTGCCGGCCGCGTTCGGCCAGGGCACGCAGCGCCGGGTCGCGAAGCTCGTCCAGGGCGCGGCCCTGCACCACATGCTCCATGACGAAGCGGTAGGGGCGGCTCTGCTGGAGCTGACGGTAGTCGCCCTTGAAGCTGCTGCGCGCACTGCCGGTGCCCAGCCGGTCGTGCAGGGGCTGGCCCAGCATCTGCATGACGGTGCTGGCCAGGTGCCCTGGGTCGGCCGTGCGGCCCAAGGTGTGCAGGCCCAGCGGCTGCATGCCGGCGCCCAGGTCCTCCAGGTAGTCCTCGATCTCGCGCAGGAAGCGTGGGAAGTCGCGTTCCAGGTCCGCCACCTTCCACTTCATGTCCTTGTGGATGTTCATCTTCACCGCCTGCTCGATGATGAGGCGGCGGTTGTTGTCCTTGACCAGGCCGTCGTCCAGCGCCTGGTATTCACGGATCAGGTCATTGATGCGGACGAAATCGTCGGACAGGCCGGCCGGCGCGAAGGGCGGCGTCTGGTGGCTGACGATCACGCCGCGGCCGCGGCGCTTGACGTGCAGCGCTTCGCCGATGTTGTCGACGATGTAGGGGTAGACGATGGGCGTGTTGCCGGCCAGCAGGTTGGGGGCATCGTAAGCCCAGAGCCCGCGTTCCTTGCCCGGCGTCCACTCCTGCGTGCCGTGGGTGCCGAAGTGCACGATGGCGTCGGCCTTGAACTGCTCGCGCACCCAGAGGTAGGTCGCGAGGTAGGCATGGTGCAACGGCACCTGGGTGTCGTGGAAGAGGGCGCGCTCCTGGTCGTTGGCGGCCGGTCCGTCGCTGCGCTGCGGCTGCGGCAGCACGATCAGCCGGCCCAGCTGCAGGCGCGGGATCACGAAACCTGCGACGCCCTTGTGCCGCGCCAGCCACTGGCTCTGCTCGGGCGCGCCCCAGCGTTGCACGATGGGGCGGCGCACCGCCTCGGGCAGGCTGTCGAACCAGCGCCGGTAATCAGCCAGGGGCAGGAAATCCCAGTCCACCGTCTTCATCAGTTCGGGCAAGGTGCCGTGACGGTAGGCCGGCCGCAGCATGCGTGCGACGGCATCGATGACAGCCTGTTCGCTGACCGCGTTGAAGGCATAGCCCTCGGCCCGCAGCCGCGCGACCAGGTGTTCGATCGAACGCGGCACATTCAGATTGGAGGCGCCCTGGTTGCGCTCGCCGGGCGGGTGGTTCCAGAAGAACAGGGCCACCCGCTTGTCCGCGTTGGCCATGCGCTGCAGCTGCGCCAGCCGCACGGCCTTGCCCACCAGCAGCTGCATCTGCTCCGGCATGGGCACGAGTTCGCCGCCTTCGTTGCTCGTCAGCACCACCGGGTCCTGCAGGCCGATGTATTCGGCATTGGTCAGCGTGAAGGGCAGGAAGAAGCTGCTGACGCCGGCCGGGTTGCGCAGGTAGTCCGCGCGGCTGCCTTCGCGGTAGCCCAGCACGTTGATGGCCGGAATGCCCAGGCTCTGGTGCCAGGCGCGGCGCGCGTCCGGGTTGATGCCGAGGAAGGTGTTGACCAGCAGCACGTGCGGCAGGGGCCGGCCTTCATAGGTGATCAGTGGTTCGGGGGCGACCGTAGGAGCGCCCGTCGCGGCGGCGGCCGGGCGACCCAGCCGGGTCGAGCGGTAGAACAGCAGCGGAACTGCGCCAGCCTGTTCGATGGCGCGCACCGTCTCGTCGAGCATGCGGGTCTGGCTTTCTGCCACATAGTTCGAGGCGAACTCCATGGCGATCACCGGCCGGTCCTGCCAGCGCTGGCCGGTGTGCTGTTGCCACCAGGCCAGATAGCCCGGCAGGTCGGTGAGCAGGCGCGCGGGATGTCCCGCGTGGTAGATGGCCGAGGCCGGCAGCGGCTGAGGCGGTGATGGCTGTCGTGTCGCCTCCGCGGACCAGGGCGGCCAGGTACTGGAACAGGTGGGCCCGGTTGGGGGCAGTGCCACTGGCGTAATAGGCGTAGATGCGTTGGGCCTGCGCTTCGGGCAGGCCGCTGCCGCGCACGCCGGCCGGCGACAGCGTGGTGTTGTTCACGCTCACGGTCGGTGCATTCAGCGTGCGCAGGGCGCTGCCGGCCAGCCGCTCCACCAGGGCCCGGTCCTCGGCGCGGTGGGTGTCGACCAGCACCAGGCGTGCGCCGGCCAGCACACGCCGGATGCCCGCTTCGCCTTCCGCATCGACCTGCGTCCAGGCCAGTTCCAGCCCGGCCTGGCGCGCGTCTGCTTCCATCAGGCGGTAGCGGTGTTCGAGCAGGATCTTGGTCGACAGCAGCGCAATGCGTTCGGGCCCGGCAGCCCAGACGCTGCCGGCCGCCAGCAGCAGCGTCAACGCAAGGGCACACCGCTTTGCCATCCGGTTCAGGCCACCGGGCAGGCCATGCAGCCGGGCCATCACATCGAGTACACCAGTTCGGTGCTCCAGCTGCGGCCCGGCATGAGGATGGACTGATAGACCTTGCGATCGGTCAGGTTGGTCACCCCAAGGTTGGCGCTCAGCCGGCGGTTGATGCGGTAGCCCACCTTGGCATTGACCCAGGTGTAAGGGTCGTAGGCGCCGTAGACCCCGGTGGCGGTGTCGGTGTTGTCCGTGTTGGCATAGACCTTGCCGGTGTAGCGCAGGTCAATGGTGCCGCTCCAGACGCCGTGCTCGGCGGTCAGGCCGGCGTAGAACTGCTCCTGGGGCACCGAGGTCAGGCGCTTGCCCACGCTGGCGGGGTCGGCGTCGTTCTGCACTGTCGTGGCGTCGATCCAGCTGTAGTTTGTGTCCAGCCGAAGGTGCTGCGTCCACTGCATCCGGCCGGTCCATTCGATGCCGCGAACCTTGGCTTCACCGATGTTGACGTACTGCCGCGTGTTGGTGGCGATCTGCTTGAGGATGATCATGTCGGTCAGGCGCGACTCGAAATAGGTCAGGCCGGTGCTGACATCCGGTGTGGCCTGCCAGAGCCCGCCGATTTCCCAGCTGCTGCCGCGCTCGGGTTTCAGCGCCGGGTCGTTCAGGAAGGTGTTGGGGCCATGGAAGGAGCGGGAGTAGAGGTCCAGGTTGCCCGGTGCCAGGAAGGACTGTCCGAGCGAGGCGCGCAATGCCAGGGTCGGGGCCAGCTTGTAGACCCCGGAGACCTTGGGGCTGAAGGCGCTCTCCTGGCGTTCGCCATAGACCGCATTGACCGTGGGGGCCGTGTTCTTGAAGTAGCTGCCGCTGGTGGTCCACTGGTCGAAGCGGCCGCCCAGGTAGATCGTCAGCGGGTCCAGCGCATGCCACTCGATCTGCCCGTAGAGCGAGGTGGTGGCGGAGCGCCCGTCGTAGCCTTCGTTGAGCGTCGTCTGCGTGCCGGAATCATTCCAGTTCGACAGTCCCCAATGCCGCTGCGAGACTTCGGCCTTGCGGTAGGCCAGGCCGTAGATGAGGAAGGCGTTGTCTCCGAGACCCTCGCTGATCTGGGCCAGCAGGTCGGTGGTTTCGCTCGGGGTCAGACTCAGGCGTCCGCTGCCGGAGGCCACGGACTGGCCGCTGGTGATCACCTGGGAGCGGGTGTCGTCGGCAATGCGGGCGACGCTGAGCTTGAGCTTGCGCTCGCTGCCCAGCATGCCGTCGTAGCCGATCTCGTGGCGGCGCGTGAGCTGCCGGTTCACCGTGTTGACGAAGGCGCTTTCCTGCAGCACGACGCGCTGCCCGTGGATGCCCAGCGTGCCGCTGCTGACAACGCCGCCGCTGCCGTTGCGCAGCCAGCTGTCATAGGGTTGGCGTGATTCGGTGAACTCGGCCTGGCCCACGCTGGCATACAACCGGCTGCGGGCGTCGAGGTCGAAGGTGAGCTTGAGACCCAGGTTGTCCTGCTGCCAGGGGGACAGGCCCTTGGTGCCGACCTGGTAAGCGGTCTGGCCGGTGGCCGTCTGCGTGGGCACCGCGCCGGTGACGGCCGTGCCAGCCGCGCCGCTCGAGGGCGTGACCACGACCTGGTCGCCGGCATAGTCCTTGCGGCTGATCTGGCTGGCGCTGAGCTGCAGGCCCAGGCCATTGCTCATCTTGTCGCGGAAGAACACGCTCAGGTCGTCGCCGGCGGCGTCGCCGTAGCCGCGCTTCCAGCGGGCGATGAACTCCTGCCGGTCCGGCTGCTTGGTGATCATGTTGATCACGCCGCCGATGGCGCCGCTGCCGTAGAGCGACGAGAAGGGACCGGGTACGACCTCGATGCGCTCCAGTTCATCGACGTTAATGGTGCGCCAGTTGATCGAGCCCGTATTGGCGCCCAGCACCGACTGGCCGTCGAGCAGCACCAGCGTCCGGGCACCTGGAATGCCGCGCAGCGTCACCGAGCCGCTGCCGCCGGAACTGCGGTTGATCTGTCCATCGGCCTGCGGTCCGGTGTACAGGCTGGGCACGGATTTCAACGCGTCGGCGGGCCGGCTCACGGTGCGGGCGTCGAGGTCCTGGCGTTGGATGAGCGTGACGGCGGCCGGCGCATCGGCCACCTCGATTGGCTTGGCGGTGGCGGTGATCACCACGGTCTCCAGGGTGCCGCCCTCTTCCGCCGGGGTGTCGGCAGCGGCCGCTGTCCACGCGAGCGGGGACGCGCAGAGGACGGTGATCAGCCACGGCAGATGGCGCAGGCGCGGCGGTCGGGCGTGCGAAAGGGCGGGTATCGGCATGGGACTTTCTTCCGTTGTCGTATGGGTGGGGTGATGGGGGCGGATCCGGTCGGAACCGGCCAGCACGGGTGGGACGAATGACGGACAATTGGAGGCGCGGCCTGCCCGGGAACGAGCGGATGGACGGAATGTCGGCGTCATGGTACTTATCGCAACTATGTTGCATCACAGTTTAACGCAATCGAGTTGCATTTATGCAACAGGGGAAAGCCATGTCTGAATCGGACGCATCGATCGACGAACTGCTGGCTACGCACGGCCTGCGGCGCACCACCATGGCGCGGGCGGTATTGAAATGGCTGCTGACCCATCGCGACCACAGCTGGACGCATGCCGAGCTGCTGGCGGCCTTGCAGCAGGACGCCACCCTGGCGGTGGACCGCGTCACCCTGTACCGCCTGCTGGACCGCCTGTCGCAGGTGGGCCTGCTGCTGTGCACTGTTGACGCCGATCGGGTGCGGCACTACCGAGCCGTGTCCGAGGCGGCCGGGGCAGTGCCCCGCTTCGAATGCCAGGCCTGCCACCGGAATTTCGAACTGGAGGGCAAGGCGGTGCAGCTGGAGCGCGCCGCAAAGTCGGCGCTGCGGGCGCTGGAGTCGATCGGGCACCATGGCCTGAGCGTCGACCTGTCGGTGCGCGGCGTGTGCGCCGACTGTTCGCCAGGCCAGGCCGGTGCGGCAGCCTCGCGGCGGCAGCACCCATGATCCAGTCGCGCGGTCTGGCGTACCGCTACGCCGACGGCGTGGCGCTGGATTTTCCCGATGTCGAAGTGCCGCAAGGCGGCGTCTTGCTGCTGCGGGGCCGCTCCGGTGCCGGCAAGTCGACCTGGCTGTCGCTGGTGGCCGGTCTGCTCACTCCCGCGGCGGGTGAACTGGTGGTCGCCGGGCAGTCCCTGCCGGCCCTGAGACCGGTGCAGCGCGACGCCTGGCGCGCCCGCCACGTGGGCTTTCTGCCGCAGAAGTTGCACCTGAGCCCGGCGCTGAGCGTGGCCGGCAACCTGGGGCTGGCCTATTACGCCGCCGGTCTGCCGGAAGACCGTACCGCCATCCGGGCTGCGCTGGCCGCCTTGGGCGTGGCGGACTTGGCGGCACGCCGTCCGGTCCAGCTCTCCGGTGGCCAGGCGCAGCGCGTGGCGTTGGCGCGCGCGGTGCTGCTGAACCCGCAGGTGATCCTGGCCGATGAGCCCACCGCCAGCCTGGACGATGCCGCCGCGCAGGACGCGCTGGCGCTCTTGCAGGCCACGGCGCAACGCTGCGGCGCCACGCTGGTGATCGCCACCCACGACGCGCGCGTGCGGCAGGCACTGCCGGCCGCACAGGGGCTCGATCTTGAGAGGCAAATCGAGGCCTTGCCATTGCAGAATGGGCGCTAGCAGCTATGAAAACGATAGCATTGTCGTTGCGCTACCTGTTCTCACGCCCGCTGGCGGCGGGCCTGAACCTGCTGCTGCTCTCGCTCGGGCTCGCGGCCATCACCTTTGTGTTGCTGACGCGCGCCCAGATTGACCGCGCCTTCGAGCGCGACCTGGCCGGCATCGACGCCGTGGTCGGCGCCAAGGGCAGCCCGATGCAACTGATCCTGGCCGGGGTGTTCCACCTCGACGTGCCGCCCGGCAACATCCCGTTGGCCGAGGTGCAGGCGCTGGCGCGCGATGCCCGCGTGGCACGGCTGATCCCGCTGAGCCTGGGCGACAGCCTGCGCGGCTTTCGCATCGTCGGCACCACGCCCGACTACCCGGCGCACTACGGCGCCACGTTGGCGCAGGGCCGCTGGTGGGCACAGCCCATGGAAGCGGTGCTGGGCATGCAGGTGGCACAGGCCACCGGTCTCAAGCCGGGCGACAGCTTTGCCGGCGCCCATGGCCTGGGCGAGGGCGGCGACGTGCACGCCGACGTGCCCTACCAGGTGAGCGGTGTGTTGGCGCCCTGCGGCTGCGTGCTGGACCGGCTGGTGCTGACCGCCACCGAATCGGTCTGGCAGCTGCACGAAACCAGCCATGCGCAGGACGAGGAGGAGCGCCGCGCCATGGAAGAAGAGCGCGAGATCACGCTGGTCCTGATCCAGTACCGCAGCCCGCTGGCGGCGGTGACCTTCCCGCGTTATGTCAACAGTTCGACTTCCATGCAGGCCGCCGCCCCGGCGGTGGAGATCACCCGCCTGCTGCGCATGGTGGGCGTTGGCGCCGACGTGCTGCGTGGCTTCGGCGCCGTGCTGCTGCTCACGGCCGGCCTGAGCGTCTTCATCGCCCTGTGGAACGCGGTGCGCGAGCGCGCGCCGGATCTGGCCATGCTGCGCATGCTCGGTGCCAGTCCGGCCCGGGTCGCCGCGCTGCTGCTGTGCGAGGCGCTGTGGCTGGCCGCGCTGGCCACGCTGCTGGGCCTGGCCGGCGGCCACCTCTTGACAGGTCTGCTAGGCTTTTTGTTGCAGGCCGAGAAGTCGCTCACCGTGACCGCCTGGTTGTGGGTGGGCGAGGAGGTCTGGGTGCCGGTGATCGCCGTCGCCGTGGCGGGGCTGGCGGCTCTGCTGCCGACGCTGAGCGCTTATCGGGTGGAAGCGGGACAATTGTTGAATTCGAGGTAATGAAGATGATGAAGAAGCTGATCTCGGTCGTGCTCCTGAGCGTGTGGCTGGCTGCGCCCGCCATGGCGGAAGATGCCAAGGCGATTGCCAAGGACATCGAGCGCCACCGCGCCATGGCCGCGGCGCACGAGGCGGCGGCGCAGTGTCTGGCGTCGGGCAAGAAGCACGATGTCTGCCAGAAGGAGCTGCAGGCCGCCTGCAAGGGCCTGGCCATCGGCAAGTACTGCGGCATGAAGCATGAACATTAAGTCCGTCTGGGCTGGGGCACTCCTGCTGGCTGCGCTGGCGGCGCAGGCCCAGCTGAGCTCGCCCATGCCGGGCACCGCGCCCGCCGTGCCTTATGGCAGCGGCCCGGGCGTGCACAACCCCAACAGCCCCTTCCCGCAACTCAAGGAGCGCGCGGACGTGCTGCCATGGTCCTTGCTCACCTCGGTCAAGACCCGGGTGGAGAAGAACCGCATCCGCCCGGTGTTCCCACCGGCGGTGCAGGCGCTGGACCAGAAGACCCAGCGTGTGCAGGGCTTCATGATGCCGCTCGACCCAGGTGAGCGGCAGACCCATTTCCTGCTCAGCTCGGTGCCGCTGACCTGCTCCTTTTGCGTGCCCGGCGGGCCGGAGAGCATGGTCGAGGTCAAGACGAAAACGCCGGTCAAGTACAGTCTGGAGCCCGTCGTGGTGGAGGGGCGCTTTTCCGTGCTGCACGATGATGCCTACGGCCTCTACTACCGCCTGACGGACGCCGCGCCTGCCAAATAGGCGGCGCCGATTTTCTTCTTGCTGCTGTGACACCTGCATTCGCTCAAACGCCTTTGAGACGCCGTCCCTTGCGGGCCGGGTGGGTGCTGCTGCTCGCGTTCGCCCTGTTGTGGACCCAGTGGCTGGGTCAGTTGCACCAGGCGCGTCACGCCTTTGGTTCGCATGCACCCCAGGCGTCGGCGCATCACCACGAGGCGGATGCCGGTGCCGGCCTGTTGGCGCACCTGCTGGCGCCGCAGGGTGATGAACTCGATTGCCGGCTGTACGACCAGTTCGGCCATGCCGACAGCCTGCCGGCCGTGCCGATGCTGGCTTTGCCGGTGGTGCCTGCGTTCGCTGTGGCCTGGGTGCTCGTGCAGCACCGGCCGGCGGCTACTTTTGCGCTGTTCGACGCGCGCGGCCCGCCACGGGTCTGCTGAATCTCCCGCTCTTTTTGCTTGCGCATTGTCCCGACCACCGGTGGCGTCCGGTGTTGTCACGCGCGAGCCTGTGTTTGATTCAACGGATCCGTCATGACTACTCTTTTTTCGCGACACGGCGACCGGCTCGCCGCGTCTTCCCAGGCTCTGGCCACACCGGTGGCCGTAGCCGTCTGCCTGCTGCTGGGCAGCCTGCCGGCCCACGCCCAAACCACGCCCGAGGCCAGCCTGGCGCCGGTCATCGTCACCGGCAACCCGCTGGGCTCCGATGAACTGATCGCCCCGGCCGACCAGCTGGCCGGCCAGGAGCTGTTGCTGCGTGGCAAGTCCACCCTGGGCGAGACGCTGGACGGCATGCCCGGCGTCAGCAGCACCTACTTCGGTCCCAATGCCAGTCGCCCGGTCATCCGCGGCCTGGATGGCGACCGCATCCGCATCCTCAACAACGGCAGCGCCAGCCATGATGCCTCCAGCCTGAGCTACGACCACGCGGTGCCGCTCGATCCGTTGCTGATCGAGCGTGTCGAGGTCCTGCGCGGGCCCGGCGTGCTGCAGTACGGCGGCAGCGCCGTCGGCGGCGTGGTCAACGTGATCGACAACCGTATCCACCGCGAGCGGCTGTTCGGCTCGGAAGGCGGCGTGGCCGGCAAGGCCGATCTGGGCCTGGCCAGCGGCAACGGCGAGCAGAGCGGCGCTGTGGCGCTGGATGCCGGCAACCAGCGCTACGGCCTGCACGTGGACGTGATGTCGCGCAACACGCGCGATGTCGACGTGCCGGTGGCGCTGGACTGCACCCGTGGCGGCGTGACCCGCACTGCCAAACGCATCTGCAACTCGGCCAGTGAGACCTGGGGTGGTTCGGTCGGTGGTTCGCTGCTGTTTGACCGCGGCTATCTGGGCGCCTCGCTGTCCACCCATGACACGCACTACGGTACGGTGGCAGAGGACGAAGTCAACATCCGCATGCGTTCCAGCCGCCTGGCGCTGGAGGGCGAGGTGCGCGAGCTGGGTACCGCACTGCAGAGCCTGAAGTTCCAGTTCAACCGCACCGACTACCGCCACACCGAGTTTGAATCCGAGACGCCCGGCACCCAGTTCAAGACCCTGGGCAAGGACCTGCGCCTGCAGGCACGCCATGCCAAGCTGGGCGCGCTCGACGGCGTGGTCGGCCTGCAGTTCGAGGACAGTGAGTTCTCTGCCGACGGCTCGGAGGCCTATGCGCCCCACAGCCGCACGCGCAGCAGCGCCGTCTTTGCGCACGAGGAACTGGGCCTGTCCTGGGGCAAGCTCAGCGCCGGCGCGCGGCTGGAGGCGGTGCAGGTGGAATCGTTCGGCAGCCCGACCGAGGCGCGTTTCACCCCGGCCACCCGCAGCTTCAACCCGGGCAGCTATGCGTTGGGCGCGCTGTGGAAGGTGGCGCCGGCCTGGCAGCTGAGCGGCAACCTGTCGTGGAACGAGCGCGCGCCGAAGGACTACGAACTGTTTGCCGACGGCCAGCACGTGGCCACCAATGCCTACGAGATCGGCAACGCCAACCTCGACAAGGAGCGTTCCACCAACGTCGATGTCGGCGTGGCCTGGCAGCGCGGCGCGCACCGGGCGCGGCTGCAGGTCTTCCAGCACCTGTTCAGCAACTACATCTCGCTCGAAGGCACCGACCTGTCGGCCGACCCGCCGCGCTACACCTACACCCAGGTGCAGGCGCGCCTCACCGGCGCCGAGCTAAGCGGCAACATCCGTCTGCTGGATACCGGCCACAAGCTTGACCTCGGGTTGCGGGCTGACAGCGTGCGGGCCGACAACACCAGTACCGGCCAGCCGCTGCCGCGCATCGCGCCGCTGCGCCTGGGTGCCACGCTGCGTTGGTCCAGCGGGCCGTGGAGCGCCCGCGTGGGCGTGGACCAGAGTGCGGCACAGGACCGCGTGCCCGATGGCCAGCGCGCCACCGGTGGCTACACACTGTGGAACGCGGCGCTGACCTACCGCACCAAGGCCGGCCGCTCCAACCTGCTGTGGTACGCGCGGCTGGACAACATCGGCGACACGCTGGCCTACTCCGCCACATCCATCCTGACGCAGACCGCGGCAGGCAAGGCGCCGCTGCCGGGCCGCAGCCTGAAGGCGGGCGTGCAGATCACGTTCTGACGCTTCACGCCGTTTCCCTGGCGGCCCCGGCCACGCCTGGCGTGCCGGGGCTTTTTTGTGGGGCGTCATGGCGCTGACACGTTGCCGGGTACAGTGGGGGTTGTCCTGTGCTGGTCTGGTACCCCATGAGCATCCGCAACCTCGACTTCCTGCTCACCCCGTCCTCGGTCGCCGTCTTTGGCGCCTCCGACCGCCCGGCCAGCGTGGGCGGCACGGTCTGGCGCAACCTGCGCCAGGGTTTTGGCGGCGCGGTGTATGCCGTCAATCCCAAGCACAGCCTGCTCGATGGCCAGCCGGTGTACGCCAACGTCCAGGCCTTGCCGCACACGCCCGACCTGGCGGTGATCTGCACGCCGCCGGCCACGGTGCCGAGCCTGATTGCGCAACTGGCGGAGCGCGGCACGCGCGCCGCCGTGGTGCTGACGGCGGGGCTCGATGCGGTGCAGAAGCAGGCCATGCTGGACGCCGCGCGGCCCCAACTGCTGCGCATCCTCGGCCCCAACTGCATCGGCCTGCTGGCGCCGCACCTGGGGCTCAACGCCAGCTTCGCGCATGTGGGCGCTTTGCCGGGCGAACTGGCCTTTGTCACCCAGTCGGGCGCGCTGATGACCGGCATGCTGGACTGGGCGCAATCGCGCGGCATCGGCTTTTCGCACTTCATCTCGCTCGGTGAGCATGCCGATGTGGACTTCGGCGACCTGCTCGACTACCTGGCGAGCGACGCGAAGACGCGCGCCATCCTGCTCTACATCGAATCCATCGAGGCGCCGCGCAAGTTCATGTCGGCTGCGCGTGCCGCGGCGCGCAACAAGCCGGTCATCGTGGTCAAGGCCGGCCGTTCGCAGCAGGGCCAGCGTGCCGCCGCCTCGCACACCGGCGCTCTGGCCGGCTCCGACCTGGTCTACGACGCGGCCATTGCGCGTGCCGGCATGCTGCGGGTGGACACGCTGCAACAACTCTTTCTGGCGGCCGAGGTGCTGGCGCGTTTCCGCACCAACACGGCCGACGCGCTGACCATCCTCACCAACGGCGGTGGCGCTGGCGTGATGGCGGCCGACGCGGCCGAACACATGGGGGTGGCGCTGGCCGAGCTGGCCCCGGCCACACTGGCGCGGCTGGATGCGGCGCTGCCGGCCAACTGGTCCCACGGCAACCCGGTGGACATCATCGGCGACGCGCCGGTGCAGCGTTATGTGCAGGCGCTGCAGGCCCTGGCCGACGACCCGGCCGCCGGCGCGGTGCTCTTCATCCATGCGCCCACTGCCATCGTGCCCAGTGCCGACATTGCACGCGCCCTGGTGCCACTGGCCCAGACCGAGGCACCGCGGCTGCTGAGCTGCTGGCTGGGTGACGGCGCGGTGGACGAGGCGCGCCAGGTCTTTCGCGCCGCTGGCATTGCCGGCTTCGAGACGCCGGAAGAGGCGGTGCGCGCCTTTGCCATGGGCGTGACCTACCGGCGCAACCAGGCGCAGTTGCTGGAAGCGCCGCCGGCGGCCGCGCACGGCGCGCCCATGGACACCGCCATGGTGCGCGCGCTGGTGCAGCAGGTGCTGGCCGACGGGCGCGAGATGCTGAGCGAGGTGGAGGCCAAGGCGGTGCTGGCGGCTTACCGCGTGCCGGTGGTGGCCACGCAGCGCGTGGCGCTGGAACCCGCCGCCGCAGTGGCTGCGGCCGAGGCCATCGGCTACCCGGTGGTGCTGAAGATCCTGTCGGAAGACATCTCGCACAAGTCCGATGTCGGCGGCGTGGTGCTGAACCTGCACAGCGCGGCCGAGGTTGAGGCGGCGGCGCAGGCCATGCTGATGCGTGTGCGCCAGCAGCGGCCGCAGGCGCGTCTGCAAGGTTTTACCGTGCAGGCGCTGGTGCGTCGTGCCCAGGCGCAGGAGCTCATTGTGGGGGTCAGCATCGACCGGGTGTTCGGCCCGGTGATCCTGTTCGGCCAGGGCGGCACGGCGGTCGAAGTGCTGGCAGACCGTGCGGTGGCGCTGCCACCGCTGAACGTGCCGCTGGCGCGTGCCCTGGTGGCGCGCACACGCGTGGCCAAGCTGCTGCGCGGTTGGCGCGACACGCCGGCGGTGGACCAGGATGCCCTGCACGGCGTGCTGGTGGCAGTGTCGCAGCTGCTGGCCGACGTGCCTGAAATTGCCGAACTCGACATCAACCCGCTGATCGCCAACTTCGAAGGCGTGGTGGCGCTCGATGCGCGCATCCGCCTCAGCCGGGAGCGACCCGCCGGTGCCGAGCGCTTTGCCATTCGCCCGTACCCATCGGAGCTGGTGGAGACGCTGCCCTGGGGCGATCGCACCTTGACGCTGCGGCCGATCCGGCCCGAGGACGAGGCGCAGCACCTGGCGTTTCTGGAGCGGCTGGACCCGGAGGACATCCGCATGCGCGTGTTTTACAGCCGGCGCAGCATCGAGCGCTCCGAGCTGGCGCGCCTGATGCAGATCGACTACGAGCGCGAGATGGCTTTCATTGCCGAGGCCCGAGGGGCGGAAGGCGCGGACGAGACGCTGGGCGTGGTGCGCGCGGTGACCGATCCCGACAACCAGGCGGCCGAGTTCGGCGTCATCGTGCGCTCCGACCTCAAGGGCCGGGGCCTGGGCCGGCTGCTGATGGACAAGCTGATCCGCTACCAGCGCGCGCGCGGCACGCAGCGCATCGTGGGCGACGTCATACTGGAAAACGTCGGTATGCGCGACCTGGCGCGCCGGCTGGGTTTTGTCGAACAGCCGGCCGAGGACGGCGACGGCTGCTGCGCCATCCGGCTCGATCTGCAGGCACCTTCAAGCCAGGCCTGAGTGCACCGCCTCCGCATCGGCCGGGTCGAACACGACCACCCGGTTGCGGCCCTCGGTCTTGGCGCGGTAGAGGGCATGGTCGGCGGCGTGGATGAGTTCACGCGCCGACTGGCCGTGGCCCGGGTAGGTGGCCACGCCGATCGACAGCGTGGAGCGGATCTCGAATTCGCCGAAGCGCAGCACCATGTCCTGCAGCCGGGTACGGCAGTGCTCGGCGCGCTGCAAGGCTGTGCCCTGCGGCATGCCGGGCAGCAGGAGCAGGAACTCCTCGCCACCGTAGCGGCAGACCACGTCGCTGGCGCGCGCCTCCTCGTTGAGGAGCTGGGCCAGGGCTCTGAGGGTCTCGTCGCCGGCGGTGTGGCCGTAGGTGTCGTTGATGCGCTTGAAGTGGTCGAGGTCGATCAGCAGCAGACTCAACGGCTGACCTTCGCGCTGGCAGCGCTGCAGCTCGCGTTCCATGGTGGCGGTCAGGTAGCGGCGGTTGTACAGGCCGGTGAGCGGGTCGCGGTTGGCCTGTTCACTCAGCTGCGACTGCAGCGCGTGCACCGCACTGAGCTGCTGCTGCAGTGCCTGCTCACTCGCGTGCAGTTTGTCACGCGTCTCGTGCAGCTTGAGGGTGCGGGCATGGGCGGCGTAGGCGAACATCAGCAGGTAGATCGAGAGCGTGACCATGGCCAGTGCCGAGGTCAGCAGGTCGGTCTGCGGCAGAAAGTGCAGGCCGGCGATGGCCACGCCCAGCAACGCCCCGCCCGCCTGGGCCAGCAGCGCCAGCAAGACACCGCGTTTGCCGCGGAACGCCGCCATGTTGATGATGCCGCTGATGCTCAGGATGTGCGCGATCCACAGCGGAAAGCCCAGTGCCGCGATCCAGACGCCGAACAGCAGGTTGTCCAGCAGCAGGTTGGTGATCTCCGCTTCCAACGGCTGTGCCGACAACCGGGCGCGCCAGTAGGCCAGCTGGGGATAGACCAGAAATTGCAGCGCCATCAGGCCCCAGACCGGCGCGCCGTAGCCCCGGTGGGTGAAATGGGCCGCCAGGACGGCAAAGACCATCAGCCAGGAGGCGGCCCGGTTCTGGTAGTTCATGCGAACCACCCAGTGGACGGTCTTGGGGGACGGAGAAACGGGCATGCAGAAAGCGAGATCCGGGGCGGACAGGCCCAACTGTAACAGCGTGTAAGCGGCGCCCGTTGGCGTGCGCCGGCCTAGAATCGGCGGCTTACGCCACCTTGCCAGCGGTCCCGCGCGACCGATCCGTTCTTGAACCATCCCGTCCTGTCTGCGCTGATCCCCGTCGTCCTGCTGGTTGCTATCGGATTCATAGCGGGTCGCGTCCGCTGGATCGGGGCGGAAGGCGCCAAAGACCTGTCAAATCTGGTGTTCCTGGTGCTCACGCCGGCGCTGATGTTCCGCACCATGAGCGCGGTGCAGGTGCAGCAGATCGACCCGCGCCCGCTGGCAGCCTATTTCGCCGCCGCGCTGCTGCTCTTCATTGCCACCCTGCTGCTGCAGGGCTTCAACCGCCGCGCCGCCGTGCTGGCGCTGGCGGCCACCTTCAGCAACACGGTGATGATCGGCACCGCGCTCATCCAGCTGGCCTACGGCTCGGCCGGGCTGGTGATCCTGCTCACCCTGGTGTCGCTGCACGCCCTGGTGCTGCTGACCGCTGGCACCGTGGTGCTGGAGCTGGCGGTGGCGCGTGAAGCGGCGGCCGCGGGGACGGGGGGTGAACGCCATCCGCTGCGCACCGTGGCGCTCGCCGTGCGCAACGCCGTCATTCACCCGGTGCCCTTGCCCATCCTGGCCGGCCTGCTGTTCGCCCAGACCGGCTGGACGGTGCCCGAGGTGGTGGACAAACCGTTGCAGTGGCTGGGCCAGGCCTTCGGCCCCATGGCGCTGCTGCTGGTGGGCGTGACGCTGGCCGGCTCGGGCATGGGGGCGCAGCTGCGTGGCGCCTTTGGCCTGGCGCTGGCCAAGAACCTGCTGCTGCCGCTGCTGGTGATGGTGGTCACCGCCGCTTTGCCGATGGGCGCCAATGTGTTCCTGTTCTCGCAGCGCTACGCCGTGGCGCAGGAGCAGGTGACGGCCGGGGTGTTCGTCTCCAACGCGCTGGCGCTGCTGACGCTGCCGCTGGTGATGTACCTGGCCGGCAAGCTCTGACGACGTATCAGGGCGCCAGGCGCTCGCGCAGCCAGCTGCCTTTGCCGTCGGGCGTGTAGCGCAGCCGGTCGTGCAGGCGGCTCGGGCGGCCCTGCCAGAACTCCCAGCGATCCGGTACCAGGCGGTAGCCGCCCCAGTGCGGCGGGCGCGGCGGCTTGAGCAGGAACTGCGCCGCGTACTTGGCGGCATTGGTCACCAGCACACTGCGGCCTTCGATCACCTGGCTTTGCGGGCTGGCCCAGGCGCCGATGCGCGAATCAAGCGGGCGGCTGTGAAAGTACTCGTCGCTCTCGGCGTCACTGACTTTCTCCACCCGGCCTTCGATGCGCACCACGCGCTCCAGCTCGACCCAGTGGAACTGCAGCGCAGCGTACGGGTTGCCGGCCAGCTCACGGCCCTTGCGGCTGTCGTAGTTGCTGTACCAGACGATGCCGCGCGCGTCATAACCCTTGATCAGCACCACCCGCGTCGAGGGCCGCAAGTCGCTGGCGACGGTGGCCACCGTCATGGCATTGGGCTCGGGGATTTCGGACTGGATGGCCTCGTGCAGCCACTGGTCGAACTGCTGCAGCGGGTCGCTGTGCGAGGCGTCCTCGCTCAGTTCGGCGCGCTCGTAGCTTTTGCGGAGGTTGGCGATCTTGCTCATGGGCCAAGTATAGGGAGGGGCGCTGGCGGCCGTGGCCGGGCGGCAACTGTCGCAATTTGCGACTTTGTGCGCGGCGCTCAGGGCTTACCCGCATGAAAGCCGTGTGACCAGCTCCTACGCTGAGCAGCACCTGCAACCCGCAGCCGGCCGAATCCAGGCTGGCGCACAGAGAGGAGCCTGCGCAATGAGCATCCAGCTGAACGTCAACGGCAAGGCGGTCGCCGCCAAGTCCGATTCCGATACGCCCCTGTTGTGGGTGATCCGTGATGAACTGGGCCTGAACGGCACCAAGTTCGGCTGCGGTGCCGCGCTGTGCGGCGCCTGCACCGTGCATGTGAACGGCCAGCCGGTGCGTTCCTGTCAGACGCCGCTGGCCTCGGTGGCGGGCAAGAAGGTGGCCACCATCGAGAGCCTGCCGAAGAACAACAGCCACCCGCTGCAGCAGGCCTGGATCAAGCACGACGTGCCGCAGTGCGGTTACTGCCAGTCCGGCCAGCTCATGAGCGCCGCAGCCCTGCTGGCCAAGAACAAGAACCCGAGTGACGCAGACATCGACCGGGCCATGAGCGGCAACCTCTGCCGCTGCGGCACCTATCCCCGTATCAAGGCCGCCATCAAGGATGCGGCTGCCACCATGCGCAAAGCCGCCTGAGGAGGAACCCCATCATGACGACCCTCGAAACCACCCGTCGCGACTTCCTCAAGACCACAACACTGGCCACCGGCGGCCTGCTCGTGGGCTTTGCCTTGCCGGGCGCCAAGGTGGAGGCCCAGGCGGCCGGCACCGTCTACACCCCCAATGCCTGGGTGCATATCGCCGACGACAACACCATCACCCTGATCTCGGCGCGTTCCGAGATGGGGCAGGGCGTGTACACCTCGATGCCGATGCTGATCGCCGAGGAACTCAACGTCGATGTCAACAAGATCAAGGTCAGCATCGCGCCGCCGGCCGCGGTTTACGTCAATGCCCTGCTGGGTGCGCAGATCACTGGCGGTTCCACGTCCGTGCGTGACGGCTGGGAGAAGCTGCGCGTGGGCGGCGCCCAGGTGCGCGAGATGCTGATCTCCGCTGCCGCGGACAAGTGGAAGGTGGATCGCAGCCAGCTCAAGGCCGAAAACGGCATGGTGCTCGGCCCCAAAGGCAAGAAGGCCAGCTATGGCTCGCTGGCGGCGGCCGCCGCCAAGCTGCCGGTGCCGGAGAAGGTGGCCCTGAAGGACCCGAAAGACTTCCGCGTCGTCGGCAAGCGTGTCAAACGTCTGGATACGCCGGCCAAGGTCAACGGCACGGCCGAGTTCGGCATCGACGTCAAGCTGCCGGGCATGGTGTACGCCAGCATCGAGCAGTGCCCGGTGATCGGCGGCAAGGTCAAGAGCTTCGACGCCAGCAAGGCCAAGGGCATGCCCGGTGTCATTGACGTGGTGCAGGTCAACGACGGCGTGGCCGTGGTGGCCAGCAGCTACTGGCAGGCCGCGAAAGCGCGCCAGGCCCTGAGCGTGCAGTGGGATGAAGGCCCGGGGGCCGCACTCGACCACCACAAGGTGCTGGCCAGCACGCGCGCGGCGGCCGAAAGCGGCAAAGTGCTGCCAATCGGCAAGCCGGTGGGCAACGTGGCCGAGGCCATGAAGGGCGCGGCCAAGGTGGTCAAGGCCGAGTACATCACGCCCATGCAGGCGCACGCGCCGCTGGAGCCGATGAACTTCACCGCCAGCGTCAAGGACGGCAAGTGCCTGCTGATCGGCCCGACCCAGTTCCAGCAAGGCGCGCATGGCGCCGTGGCCGGCGTGCTGGGCCTCAAGCCGGAAGACGTGACGCTCAAGACCACCTTCCTGGGGGGCGGCTTCGGCCGCCGGCTGGAGCTGGACTTCATCGTGCAGGCGGCGCAGATCTCCAAGGCGGTTGGCAAGCCGGTCAAGCTGCTGTGGTCGCGCGAGGACGACATGACGCACGACTTCTACCGCCCGCTCGGCCTGAACCAGCTGCAGGCCGGTGTGGACGCGCAGGGCATGCCGGTGGCGCTGCAGTTCAAGGTGACCTCGCAGTCCATCACCCAGCGTGCCTTCGGCCTGCCCAAGGACACGCTCGACCCCTTCATGGCCGAGGCGGCGGTGGCGGCTTACGAGATTCCCAACACCCAGCACGACCTGGTGATCCACGACAGCGGCATGCGCGTGGGGTACTGGCGCGCCGTGAGCCACAACATGAATGCTTTCGCCAACGAGAGCTTCATGGACGAGCTGGCACTGGCCGCCGGCAAGGACCCGTACCAGTACCGCATGGCGCTGCTTAAAAACAAGCCGCGTTTCGCCAACGTGCTCAAGCTGGCGGCCGAGAAGGCCGGCTGGGGCCAGCCGCTGCCGGCCGGCCGCGCGCGCGGCATCGCCCTGATGGAGGGGTACGACACCTACATGGCCCAGGTGGCCGAGGTGTCGGTGAAGGACGGCCAGGTCACGGTGCACCGTGTCACCGTGGCGGCCGACCTCGGGCGCATGGTCAACCCGGACACGGTGGAGGCGCAGATCCAGTCCAGCATCGTGTTCGGCATGTCCTCGGCGCTGATGCAGGAGATCACGCTGGACAAGGGCCGCGTGCAGCAGACCAACTACAACAACTACCCGGTCGTGCGCATGAACGAGTCGCCGCAGATCGACATCGTGCTGGTCGAGAGCAGCGAGAAGCCGGGTGGCATCGGCGAGCCGGCCACCGCCCTGGTGGTGCCGGCCATTGCCAACGCCGTGGCAGCGGCGACCGGCAAGCGGGTGCGCAAGCTGCCGCTCACGCCGGAGGCCATCCGCCTGGCGTAGTGGCGGCAGAGAAGAACGAGGGGGACAAGGCATGGAAAGTCTGGATCTGCGCGTGCTGGGCGATGCCCTGGCGTGGAAGCGCGCCGGCCACGCCGTCACGCTGGTCACGGTGGTGGAAACCTGGGGCAGCGCGCCGCGCCCGCCCGGGGCGCTGCTGGCGGTGCGCGATGACGGGGTGGTCAGCGGCTCGGTTTCGGGGGGCTGCGTCGAGGACGACCTGATCGCCCGTACCAAGGCCTCGTTCCTCCAGCACACGGGCGTGCGGGAGACCGGCTTGCCGGCCATGATCGCCTATGGCGTGACAAAGGACGAAGCCGCGCGCTTCGGCCTGCCCTGTGGCGGCACGCTGCGCCTGGTGCAGGAGCCGCTGCGCGAGACGGCCTGGGTCGAGCAGCTGCTGGCCCGCACGGCCGCGCATCAACTGGTGGCCCGCACCTTGCGGCTCGCGACCGGCGAGGTCACGCTGGCGGATGCCGTGCGCGGCCAGACCATGGTCTTCGACGGCAGCACGCTCACCACGGTGTTCGGGCCGAAGTGGCGCCTGCTGCTGATCGGCGCCGGTCAGCTGTCGCAGGCGGTGGCGCAGATGGCGGGCCTGCTCGACTTCGAGGTGCTGGTGTGCGACCCGCGTGACGAGTACGCGGCCACGCTGGGGATCGAGGGCGTGCAGCGCCTTTCGGGCATGCCCGACGACGTGGTGCGCGAGCTGCTGCCCGACGCGCACTCCGCCATCGTGGCACTGACGCACGACCCCAAGCTGGATGACATGGCGCTGCTGGAAGCCCTCAAGTCCGCCGCCTTCTACGTGGGCGCCCTGGGCTCACAACGCAACCAGGCCGCGCGCAAGCGACGCATGGCCGAGCATTTCGATCTCAGTGCCGAGGAGTTGGCGCGCCTGCACGGCCCGGTGGGGCTGGACATCGGCGCGCGTACGCCGGCCGAGATTGCGATCTCCATCCTGGCCGAGATCGTGCAGGTAAAGAATGCCTCCCGCGTGCGCTCTACCAGTACACCCGGCTGCGCAGTGGCTTGAGCCGGCCGTTTCTGACATGCAGCCGGTGGTGATCGTGCTCGCCTCCGGGCGTGGCGAGCGTTTCGCTGCGTCCGGTGGCGCCACCCACAAGCTGCAGGCCTTGCTGGGTGACCAGACCGTGCTGCAGCACACGCTGGACGCCGTGCGTGCCAGCGGCTTGCCGTATCACCTGGAGCAGGGCGCCCACGCCGGCATGGGCGACTCCATTGCGGCTGCCGTGCGCGCCACGCAGGACGCTGCAGGCTGGCTCATCCTGCCGGCCGATCTGCCGCTGGTGCAGGCAGAGACCTTGCGCCGCCTGGCCGCGGCGCCCGCGCAGCACGCGGTGGTGCGGCCGGTCTACCAGGGACGGCATGGCCACCCGGTGCGCTTTGCCCGCGGCTGTCTGCCGGCCCTGCTCAATTTGAAGGGAAATCAGGGTGCAGCCCCCATCGTCCGTGCACATGATGCTATGGAATTGATAGTGGACGATGCCGGTTGCGTGACCGACATCGACACCGTGCAGGATCTGGTCCGGGTGCAGGCCCTGCTGCAGCAGCGCCCGCGCTGAGCAGCTTGTCAGGACAGGCCGAGCAGCCGTTCCAGTTCCCGGTCGCGGATGCCGTGGGCGCGCAGGCTGTGGTAGGTGTGCAGGGCGTAGTCGTGCGTGCTGCCGTAGCGGCCGTGCGCATGGGCGAAGATGTGGCGATACTGCGCCGGGCTGAGTGGGCCGGTGTAGTTGGGGCTGCGGCGCGACAGCGTGAAGGCCAGCGCCGCCACCGCGCCGTGCGGTGTTTCGCAGCGCAGCCAGCGCGGGTCGTAGACGCCAGTGGGCATCTCACGCTCCCAGAGCTGCTGCAGTACGGCTTCACCGCGCTCGCGCGCTACCCGCAGTACGACGCCGCGGCAGCTGCCGCCCGACAACAGGCCAAACACCAGGCCCGGGGTCTCTGGGGTGCCGCGGTTGATGCGGCTCCACATCTTGAGGGCGCGGTGCCAGCCCTGCACGCGCGCCGGCCGTCGCTCCTCGACTTCGAAATCCGGTCGCCAGATCAGCGAGGCGTAGCCGAACACCCACAGGTCGCCGTGGCCGCCCCACTGCGCCAGGGTGCGCGCCAGCAGCGGAGCCGGGTCGCGGTGGTGGGGCAGGTGATGAGGTACCGTCATGAGCGCTCAGGCGGGCTGGGCCTGGCCGGCCAGCCAGTCGTCCACCGCCTGCGGCCGGGCGTAGTAGTAGCCCTGCAGCGCGTCGCAGCCGTGGGCGGCCAGGAACTCCGCCTGCTCACGGGTTTCCACGCCTTCGGCCACCACGCGCAGGCCGAGGTGCTGGGCCATGGACAGGATGAGCTTGACGATGGCGGTGTCGCTCGGGTCGCCCGGCGTGTCCTGAATGAAACTGCGGTCGATCTTGAGTTCGTACAGCGGCAGCCGCTTGAGGTAGGCCAGGCTGGAGTAGCCGGTGCCAAAGTCGTCAATGGAGAAGCGAATGCCCAGCGCGGCCAGCTGCTCCATGCGGTGCACGGCGCCCTCCAGCCCGTCCAGCAGCACGCTCTCGGTGATCTCCAGCACCAGCAGGGACGGATCGGCGCCGGTCTGCGCCAGCAGCCGGGTGACGCCGAGCACGAAATCCGTCTGGCGGAACTGGCGCGGGCTGACGTTGATCGACAGCGGAACGCGCCAGCCGGCAGCCTGCAGCCGTACCTGGCTGCGCAGCGCCTGCTCCAGCACCCACTCGCCCAGGCGCAGAATGAGGCTGGTCTCCTCCGCCACCGGGATGAACTGGGCCGGCGCCACGTTGCCGCGTACCGGATGGTGCCAGCGCAGCAGCATTTCGGCGCCGACGGTGTGGCCGTCGGGTGCCACCTGCGGCTGCAGGTGCAGGGCCAGCTGGCCGGCAGCGATGGCCTGACTCAGGTCGTGTTCCAGTGCCAGCCGCGCCTCCAGCTGGGCCTGCATGCTGGCGCGGAAGAAGGCGACCCGGTTGCGGCCGGCGGTTTTGGCGCGGTACATCGCCGTGTCGGCTTCGCGCAGCAGCTCATCGGGTGAGAGCGCGTCGCGCGGCAGCAGGGTCACGCCGATGCTGCCGCTGGTGCTGTAGGGCTGGCCGTTGATGAGGAAAGGCTCCTCCAGCGCCTCGCGCACGCGGTTGGCCACTGTCAGCGCAGCGCGCGAGCCGTCGTCGGGCGCCTGCACCAGATGCGGGCTGAGGATGACGAATTCGTCACCGCCCAGCCGCGCCACCGTGTCTTCTTCGCGCATCAGGGCCAGCAGACGCTGTCCGACCCGCTGCAGCAATTCGTCGCCAGCGGCGTGGCCGCGCGCATCGTTGATGTTCTTGAAGCGGTCGAGGTCGAGGTAAAGCAGGGCGCCGACCTGCCCGGTGCGGCGGTCGGTGGCCAGCACCTGGCCCAGCCGGTCCAGCAGCATGCGGCGATTGGGCAGGCCGGTCAGGGCATCGAAATAGGCCAGGCGGTGGATGTCGGCCTCGGCCTTCTTGCGTTCGGTGATGTCGCGCTCGACCGACACCCAGTGTGTGAGCTGGCCCTGCTCATTCGTCACCGGCACGATGTTCAGCTCCAGCCAGTAGGACTGGCCGTCCTTGCCGTAGTTCAGCAGTTCGGCGCGCACCGGCTCCTGCCGGCGCAGCGCGCCCTTGATGCGGTCGAGTTCCTCGCGGCTGGTGCTCGGCCCCTGGAGCACGCGGGGCGTGCGGCCCACGATCTCCGTGCGGCTGTAGCCGGTGCGTTGCTCGAAGGCTTCGTTGACGAAGACGATGCGCGGTCCGGGCGGGTCGATCGGCGCGGCCTCGGTGATGACCACCATGTCGTTGAGCCGCGTCAGCGCGGTGCCGGTCAGGTGCAGTTCCTGGTTGATCTGCTGCAGCCGGTCGCGCCCTTCCTGCAGCGATCTGGCAATCGCGCGTTGCCGTTCCAGCGAGCGCTCCAACTGGTGCAGCAGCACGGCGCAGGAGACGGTGATGACCGCATTGACGAACAGAAAGTTGATCGTGATGACCACCCAGCGCATCAGCGGCATGTGCTCGAAGCCGGGCACGTGCATGTCGGTGTTGAACAGGTAGCCCAGCACCAGCAGTGTCACGGCGTTGAGTGCCAGCGCCAGCAGGGCCGGGCGCAGGCCGAGCAGCAGCGCGGTCATGACCGGGAACGCCATCAGGTAGATCTGGCTGGCTGGGCCGACCATGAACAGGAACCACAGGCCCAGCAGGTAGATCAGCAGAACCAGATTGCTGGCACGCAGCCGGTAGGGCAGGGTGCGGGCGCGCCAGATGGTGGCGATCCAGAGCAGCGCGGCCGCATCAACCCAGGCGATGGACCAGCGGTCTTCGGTGATGGCGAGCCAGATGCTGGGAATGGCGGTGAGGATGCCCAGCACGGTGATGACCATCAGCACGCTGGACAGGATGCGCTCGCGCCAGTTGCGCAACTCCTCGTCCTCGGCATGCGGGCCGAGGAGCAGCTGAAGGAGAAAATGTTGCGCCGCCACCGGATGAGTCCTTGCAGGAGCCATCCTACAACGTCGGTGGGGCCGTGACCACCTCAGGCGGTCAGGGTGGCGCGCGGGCGACAGCGCCGCGGTGCGTCAGGGGCAGCGCCTGGCTGCCCCGGCAAAGACTTCAGCGCAAACCTGCGCCAACCGCGTGTTCGGCGCGCTGGATCAGCTCGATCTTGTAGCCGTCCGGGTCGGTGACGAAGGCGATCACGGTGGTGCCACCCTTGACCGGGCCGGCCTCGCGCGTGACGTTGCCGCCGGCGGCCTTGATCTTCTCGCAGGCGGCGTAGGCGTCGGGCACGCCCAGGGCGATGTGGCCGTAGGCGTTGCCCATGTCGTAGCTTTCCACGCCCCAGTTGTAGGTGAGTTCGATCTCGGCCTGGCCGGGGTTGCCGCCGTCAAAGCCGAGGAAGGCCAGCGAGTACTTGTACTCGGGGTTCTCGGAGGTGCGCAGCAGTTGCATGCCCAGCACCTGGGTATAGAAGTCGATCGAGCGTTGCAGGTTGCCGACGCGCAGCATGGTGTGGAGAAGTCGCATGGTGTTTGCTCTTGCAGTTTCAGATGGAAAGATGGATCAGACCGGTACGGTGTAGTTCAAAGTCATGCGCCCGCCGTCGGCGGTGACGATCTCGCCGGTCACGTAGCTGGCCGCGTCGCTGGCCAGCCAGGCCACCACGTCGGCGATCTCGGACGGCTCGCCCAGGCGCTTCATCGGTGTGCGGCTCAGGATGCGCAGGCGCGCCTCTTCGCTGGTGAGCACGGCGTTGGCGGCCAGCTCGGTGGCGATGGTGCCGGGCGCCACCGCATTGACGCGGATGCCCTTGTCGGCCAAGGCGAGTGCCATCACGCGCGTGAGCTGGTTGATGCCGCCTTTGCTGACGTTGTAGCTGGCGATGGTGGGGATGGTCAGCACGCCGTTGACCGAGCTCATGTTGACGATGGCACCGCGCCCGGCTTGCGTCATGGCGCGCGCCACCGCCTGGCCGACCAGGAAGGCGCCCTTGAGGTTGATGCGCAGCACGGCGTCGAAGTCGGCTTCCGTGATGTCGAGGAAATCGGCGGCGCGGAAGATGCCAGCGTTGTTGACCAGCACGTCGATGCGGCCATGGCGCGCCAGCGTCTGCGCCACCAGGGCATCAACCTGAGATTTGTCGCCGACGTCGCAGTGCACATACAGCGCACCCAGTTCGTCGGCCAGCGCCTGGCCGCGTCTATCGTCAATGTCGGCAATCACCACCGGCGCCCCTTCGCGTGCAAAGCGGCGCACGCAGGCCGCGCCGATGCCCTGGGCGCCACCGGTGACGATGCAGATGCGGCCGGTCAGGCCGAAGTGGATGGCAGAGGGTGCGGTGTCCATGCGCTTATCGTAGCGTCAGACCCGCAGCCCTGTGCGCCCTGGGGGCGGAAAGCGAACCGTCGGATCGTCTCAGCGGATACGGCCGAAGCTGGTGCGCAGCGGATCGACACCGCCGCCGCCACGCTTGTCGCCGCCCTGGTTGTTGCCCGGACGACCACGGCCACCGCCGCCACCGCCGCCGCCGCGGTTGCGACGGCCGCGCTCGCCCAGTGCATCGATGCCGGTGCGCAACGGATCGGGCTGACCGCCGTTGCCGCCCTGGCCTCCGCGCCCGCCTTGCGAACGCGGCTCGTTGCCACGGTTACCACCGGCGCCGCGGCCCTGGCCTTGCTTGGCGCCTTGTGGTTTGCCCTGCCCCTGGCGCGGGCCTTGGGACGCGCTGCCCTCGGGCTTGGCCTGGCCGCGCTGGCCTTGGGCGGGTTTGTTCTCGCGGATGCGTTGCATCATCTCGGCGCGCGCCGCCTTGGCGGCCGCGGCCATGACTTCACGGCTCGGCGGCTTGCCGGCACCGCCCCAGATGGTCTGGCGGCCCATGGCAATCGGTTCGGCACGCTCGCCCGGCTCGGGGCCGAAGCCCTCGACCGGCTGCACCTCGATCTTCTGCTTGGTGAAGCGCTCGATGTCGGCCATGAAGCCTTCCTCGTCCAGGCAGACCAGGTTGACCGCCTGACCTTCCTTGCCGGCGCGGCCGGTGCGGCCGATGCGGTGCACATAGTCTTCGCTGACGTTGGGGATCTCGTAGTTCACCACGTGCGGCAGCTCGTCGATGTCGATGCCGCGCGCTGCGATGTCGGTGGCCACCAGGGCGCGAATGTCACCGCTCTTGAAGCCGGCCAGTGCCTGCGTGCGGGCGGTCTGGCTCTTGTTGCCGTGCAGCGCCATGGCGGTGATGCCGTTCTTGTTCAGGAACTCGGCCACGCTGTTGGCGCCGAACTTGGTGCGGGTGAACACCAGCACCTGGCTCCAGTTGTGCTGCTGGATGATGTGGGCCAGCAGCGCCTTCTTCTTGCCGCGGCCGACCGGGTGGATGACCTGCGTGATGCGCTGCACCGTGGTGTTGCGCGGCGTGACCTGCACGCTTTGCGGGTTCTTCAGCAGGCCCTCGGCCAGGGCGCGGATCTCGTCGCTGAAGGTGGCGGAGAACAGCAGGCTCTGCTTGTCTTTCGGCAGCAGGGCCAGGACCTTCTTCACGTCGTGGATGAAACCCATGTCCAGCATGCGGTCGGCTTCGTCGAGCACCAGCATCTGCACGGTGGACAGGTCGAGGAAGCCCTGTTGCTGCAGGTCCAGCAGGCGGCCCGGGGTGGCGACCAGGATGTCCACACCCTTCTTCAGGCGGGCGATCTGCGGGTTCATGCCGACGCCGCCGAAGACGACGGTGGAGCTCAGCTGCAGGTATTTGCCGTAGGCCTGGACCGACTCTTCCACCTGAGCCGCGAGCTCGCGCGTGGGTGTGAGCACGAGGGCACGGATGCCGGTACCCCCCCATTTGTTCTGTGCGCTGCGATTCATCGCCAAGCGGTGCAGCAGGGGCAGGGTGAAAGCGGCGGTCTTGCCGGTGCCGGTCTGGGCGCCGCCCAGCAGGTCGTGCCCTTCGAGCACCAGCGGGATGGCCTGGGCCTGGATGGCGGTGGGGGTTTCATAGCCCTGCTCGCGCACAGCCTTCAGGATGGCCGGAGCCAGTTTCAGATCTTCAAAGTTCATGGTGATGGCGCCCATCCAGGGCGCAGGGATATCGGCCTGTATGGGTGCTTGAGGCACCCAGCCAGTCAAAGGCAGATAGGGTTCAAAAGTGGGGCCGCATCGATGAGCGGGTCAAGGAAGGAGCCCACCAGCAGGGTGCTGGCGTTGCGGGCAACTGGAGCGCGCAACGGGGTCTATTGTCGCACGCTCCGGCCTTCTGTGTCGGCCGGTGTCCAAAAGCGCTCAATTTGACTCCGCCGTAACAAGTTGTTGCCACGGTGCGTGGCGGCAGCGGTCGGCAGGGACAATCGAGGCCGCAATGGCCGGCATGGCCTTATTTCCCCCAAAGACCCATGAGCAAGTACCTGATGCGGCGACTCGGTGTGTCGGACGACCCGACCGGCCTGCGCCCCTCGCTGCAAGACTGCATCGAGGCGGTGCTGGCGCAGTCCGACCAGCTGGTCGAGGACATGTTGCAGGGCCTGGAAGGCGCAGTGGGCAAGAGCAAGTCGAAGGTGGCGCAGCTCAACTACCGCGCCCTCGACCAGGCCGCGGTGGTGCGGCTGCGGCGCGACATCGACGCGGTGCGCGCCACCTTCGGCGTGCAGCTGCGCCTGGCGATCTACCACAGCGGCACGCAGGAGATGACGCAGGCCGCGGCCGTGCGTTTCGACGACCTGCAGCTGCTGGACGAAGCGCAGATCGACGCCAACATCGAGTTCGCGCTGGCGCAGCAGGAGCTCCTGTTCGCGGTGGACGAACTGCTGCCGCCGCTCAACGCCCTGGTCAGCAGCCTGCTGGGCTGGATGACCGTGCAGCCCCACCTCAATCCGCTCAAGCCTGACGCCTTTGCCCGCGCCCTGCGCGAGACCCTGCTGCAGCACCTGCCCGATGAGGTCGCCCGCAGCGGGCTGATCGCCCCGGCGGCCGGCTTCCTGGGCGCCAGCCTGCGCGAGCTGTATCGCCAGTTGCTCGACTGGCTGCGCTCGCAGGGCGTGGAACCGGTGGCGGCGCCCTCGGCAGCATCGCGGCGCAAGTCGGGCAGCAACCCGGTCAGCCGCACCCTGCTCACCCTGGGCAAGCTGCGCCGCCTGCTGTCGGGCGAGCTCGACAGCCCCGAGGAGCGCCGCGGCGTCGACAGCCGGGTGCTGGAGTTCCTGCACACGGTGCCGGCCTCGCTGGAGGCGCTGGAAGAGTTGAAGATGGTCGAGCCGCTGATGCAGCGCCTGAGCCAGCGTGTGGCCCAGGCGTCCGCCCCGGCCGAGGCGAAGGAGGACGACAAGGAACGTGGCCGCCGGCTCGGGCTGCAGCTCGGCGAGGAGGTGGTGCGCCTGATGCTGGAGAACCTGACCCAGGACGAACGCCTGTTGCCGGCCGTGCGAGCCCAGCTCAAGGGGCTGGAGCCGGCGCTGCTCAAGTTGGCACAGGCCGACCCGCGCTTCTTCAGCGACCGCCGGCACCCGGCGCGCCAGTTGCTCGACAAGCTGGCGCACCGCAGCCTGGCCTATGTGGCCGAGGGCGATGCCGGTTTCGCGGACTTCCTGGCCTCGGTGGCCTCGGCGGTGCGGGCGCTGACGGCGGGTGCCGGCGAGGCGGAGGACTTCGCGCACGTGCTGCAGTCGCTGCAGGCGCAATGGGTGGATGCCAGCGCCAGCCTGCGTCAGCGGCAGGCCGAGGCGGCGCGCGCGCTGCTGCACGCCGAGCAACGCAACCTGCTGGCGCAACGCCTGACGGCCGACTTCGAGGCGCTGCTGCATCAGCAAGCGCAGGTGCCGGAACGCATCGCGCAGTTCCTGTGCGGCCCCTGGGCGCAGGTGGTGGCCGAGTCGCAGCTGGCTAGTGTGGACGGGGTGGATGCCCACGGCTATCGGGCCTTGGTGGATGACCTGTTGTGGAGCGTGCAGCTGCCGCTGGCGCGGCGCAACCGTGCGCGGCTGGCCCAGTTGGTGCCGACGCTGCTGGTGCGCCTGCGCCAGGGCCTGCAGAGCATCGGCTACCCCGAAGAGCGCATTGCCGCCTTTCTGGACGACCTGATCGCCCTGCACGAGCAGGCGTTGGACGGTCCGCGCATCGTCGCACCGCCGGCCACCACCACGGTCGATCTGCTGCTCGACGAGGCGCCGGCCGCTGCTGCCCTGCCGGTTGCGGCGGCACCCTGCGCGGTCGAGGACGAGGCCGGCACCGGCTTCTGGGTGGCGGAAAACGAGGCCAGCGAGGCCGGCTACCTGCCCGAAGACGCCGTGGTGCCGCCGGCGCCGGCCGGCGTGCTGGCGCACGACTGGAGCGTGGCCGACCTGTCTGTGGGATGTTGGGTCGAGCTGATGTTGAACGAGGCATGGGTACGCGCCCAGCTCACCTGGGCCAGCCCGCACCGCACGCTGTTCATGTTCACCTCGGTCAAGGGGCTGGCGCATTCCATGACCCGCCGTACCATGGACCGGCTGCGCAACCGTGGCCTGATCCGCGTCGTTTCCGACGGCCATGTGGTCGACAGCGCGCTTGACGCTGTGGCGCAGGCCGCGCTGCGCAACGAGCAGGCCGACTCCGGCAACCCCGCCTGAAGCCGGCGCGCGCATGGGCGCGCCCTGCGCCCGAAGACCGGGCGGGGGATAATACGCGTTTTATCCCCCCGACAACTATTACTACATGGCTCAATACGTTTTCACCATGAACCGCCTCGGCAAGATCGTGCCGCCGAAGCGACAGATCCTGAAGGACATCTCGCTGTCCTTCTTCCCCGGCGCCAAGATCGGCGTGCTGGGCCTCAACGGCTCGGGCAAGTCCACGCTGCTGAAGATCATGGCCGGCGTCGACAAGGAGTTCGAGGGCGAGGCCATGCCCATGCCGGGCATCAAGATCGGCTACCTGCCGCAGGAACCGCAGCTCGATCCGAACGAGACGGTGCGCCAGGCCGTGGAAGGTGGCATGGGCGAGGTCAAGGCCGCCCAAGCGCGGCTGGAAGAGGTGTATGCGGCCTATGCCGACGAGAACGCCGACTTCGACGCCCTGGCCGCCGAGCAGGCCAAGCTGGAAGCCATCATTGCCGCGGCCGGTGACGGTGGCGACCACCAGCTGGAGATTGCCGCCGACGCGCTGCGCCTGCCGCCCTGGGATGCCGTGATCGGCAAGCTCTCCGGCGGCGAGAAGCGCCGCGTGGCGCTGTGCCGCTTGTTGCTGTCCAAACCCGACATGCTGCTGCTCGACGAGCCCACCAACCACCTGGACGCCGAATCGGTGGACTGGCTGGAGCAGTTCCTGCACCGCTTCTCCGGCACCGTGGTGGCCATCACCCACGACCGCTACTTCCTCGACAACGCCGCCGAGTGGATCCTCGAACTCGACCGCGGCCATGGCATTCCCTACAAGGGTAACTACAGCACCTGGCTGGAGCAGAAGGAAGCGCGCCTGGAGCAGGAACAGCGCACCGAAGATGCCCGCACCAAGGCCATGAAGAAGGAGCTGGAGTGGGCGCGCCAGAACCCCAAGGGCCGCCAGGCCAAGAGCAAGGCCCGCCTGGCCCGTATCGAGGAGCTGAGCGACTTCGAATACCAGAAGCGCAACGAGACCAACGAGATCTTCATTCCCGTGGCCGAGCGCCTGGGCACCGAGGTGATCGAGTTCGAGAACGTCTCCAAGACCTTCGGCGACCGCGTGCTGATCGACAACCTGAGCTTCAAGGTGCCCGCAGGTGCCATCGTCGGCATCATCGGCCCCAACGGGGCCGGTAAATCGACGCTGTTCAAGATGATCGCCGGCCGCGAGCAGCCCGATGCCGGTACCGTCAAGCTGGGCAAGACCGTTAAGCTGGCCTTCGTGGACCAGAGCCGTGACGACCTGGCCAACGACAAGACCGTGTGGGAAGACATCTCGGGCGGCCTGGACATCATCAACGTCGGCAAGTTCCAGATGCCCAGCCGTGCCTACTGCGGCCGCTTCAACTTCAACGGCGGCGACCAGCAGAAGAAGGTTGGCATGCTCTCCGGTGGTGAACGCGGGCGCCTGCACCTGGCCAAGACCCTGATGCAGGGCGCCAACGTGCTGCTGCTGGACGAGCCGTCCAACGACCTCGACGTGGAAACCCTGCGCGCGCTGGAAGATGCGCTGCTGGAGTACGCCGGCTCGGTGATGGTCATCAGCCACGATCGCTGGTTCCTGGATCGCATCTGTACCCACATCCTGGCCGCCGAGGGCGACAGCCAGTGGGTGTTCTTCGACGGCAACTACCAGGAGTACGAGGCCGACAAGAAGAAGCGTCTGGGTGAAGAGGGCGCCGCCCCGAAGCGCGTGCGTTTCAAGGCGCTCAAGTAAACCAGGGCTGCTTGGTGGTCAACTGGCCGGCCGCAGGTCTCCTGCCGCCGGCCAGTTCATTTCTGCGATGCGCAGGCTGTCGGCGGCGCGCACCGCGTTGACCACGGCGCGTGCCGTGACCTCGGCCGCCAGCGTGGCCAGCAGCAGCATGTCGGCGCTCTTGCCGCTGGCGCCGGTGGCCAGCGCGAACAGGGTGTCGCCGTCCAACATGGTGTGCACCGGGTTGATGGCGCGCGCCAGGCCGTCGTGGCTGACCTGTGCCAGCCGTTGCGCCTGCGCCTTGGTGAGCACCGCGTCGGTGGCCACCACGCCGATGGTGGTGTTGGTGCCGGCCAGCAGATTCTGCGGCAGTTCGCCCTGCAGCACCGCGTCGCGCGTGCCCAGCAGGGCGCGGCCGTCGGCCGTGCGGGCGCCGGCGATCACCTGGCCGGTGGCCGGGTCGATGACATCGCCCACGGCGTTGCAGACGATCAGCGCCGCCACCGTGACACCGTTCACGCACAGCGAGGCTGTACCCAGGCCGCCCCGCATGGCGCGGTCCATGCCCAGAAGCTTGCCGACCAGCGCGCCGCTGCCGGCGCCCACGTTGCCTTGCGCCGGCGGCTGGGTGCTGGCCGCCATGCAGGCGCGGTAGCCGGCCTGGGCGTCGGGGCGCACGCGCGCGTCGCCCACACCGAGGTCGAACACCACGGCCGCCGGCACGATGGGCACCAGGCTGTAGCCGGTGGCCAGGCCGATACCGTTCTCCTCCAGCCAGCGCATCACGCCGCTGGCGGCGTCCAGGCCCCAGGCGCTGCCGCCGGCCAGGCTCACCGCATGCACCTGCTGTACCAGGTTGGCGGGCTGCAGCAGGTCGGTTTCGCGCGTGCCGGGCGCCGCCCCGCGTACATCCACGCCGGCCACCGCCCCCTGGCGTGCCAGCACCACGGTGCAGCCGGTGGGGCGACGCGTCTCGGTGCAGTGGCCGACCTCGAGACCGGCCACATCGGTCAGGCTGCCGGGGTAGGTGATGCGGGTGTTCATGCGCGGATTATGCGCAGGCCACCCGGGGGCGGCCGCATTCACTCAGCTGCTGACGTTGGCCTCGACCAACTGCGCCAGCAGGGTCAAGGATTCCTGCCAGCCCAGGTAACACGCTTCCAGCGGAATCGCCTCTGGCAACCCGCTTTGCCCGATGGACACCTCGGTGCCGCAGGACACCTGCTTCAGCGTGACCGTGGTCTGCATCTCGCCAGGCAGGTTGGGATCGTCGAAGCGGTCGGTGTAGCGGATGCGTTCATTCGGCTGCAACTCGAGGTAGGTGCCGCCGAAGGCATGGCGCTGGCCGGTAGCGAAGTTGGTGAACGACATGCGGTAGCTGCCGCCGACGTGGGCGGCCATCTGTTCCACCTGCCCGGTGTAGCCATGCGGCGGCAGCCATTTGACCAGGGCCTCGGGGTCGAGAAAGGCGCGGTAGATGCGCTCCGCGGGTGCGCGCAGCACGCGGTGCAGTTGGATGGTGTTGCTGGACATGGTGGCCGCTCCTGTTTGTTCTGGTGCAGTGGGGATCTGTATACTGTACAAAAATACAGTTACATGGAAATGACGTCACTCCCAAGCCACTCTAGCGCGCCTGCGCGGCCCGGTGTCCGGTGTTTTCCCTTGTCGGCAAAGGGCGCACCGTGAGCGAGTTTCGCTTGCCGGTCAGTGTCCTCAAGGGCCGCGGCTCAGCCACCCGCGTGGCGCATCGTTTCGAGCGCGACGCCCGTGCGGCGTTTGATGACGGCTGGCAGACCTGGGACGAGGTGCTGCAGGGTGAAGCCACCCGGCCGCAGACGCAGGTGCGCTGGGAAGACGCGCGCAGCGCGCTCGTGCACAACGACTCGCCGGACATTGCTTTCGACTACTCGATCAACCCCTACCGCGGTTGCGAGCACGGTTGCAGCTACTGTTACGCGCGGCCGACGCACAGCTACCTGGGCCTGTCGCCGGGGCTGGATTTCGAGACAGTGATCATTGCCAAGCGTGGGCTGGCAGCGCAGCTGCAACGCGAGCTGGCGCGGCCGTCGTACCGGCCGAGCATGATCGTCATCGGCTCGGCCACGGACTGCTACCAGCCGGTGGAGCGCGAGCTGCGGCTCACGCGGGAGCTGATCGAGGTGCTGCATGACGCGCACCATCCGTTTTCGCTCGTCACCAAGTCGAGCGGCGTCGAGCGCGACCTCGACCTGATCGCCCCCATGGCCGCACAGCGGCTGGCAGCGGTCTACGTCACCATCACCACACTGGACGGCGAACTGGCACGCCGGCTGGAGCCGCGTGCGGCGTCACCGCAACGCCGCCTGCGCACCCTCCGCACGCTGGCCGAGGCGGGCGTGCCGGTGGGGGTGAGCGTGGCGCCGCAGATTCCCTTCCTCAACGACGACATGGAACAGGTGCTGGAGGCCGCGGCGCAGGCCGGTGCCCGCAGCGCCTTCTACACCGTGCTGCGCCTGCCGTGGGAGCTGAACGAGGTGTTCCAGCAGTGGCTGGAACTGCACTACCCGCAGCGCGCCGCGCGCGTGATGGCGCGCATCCGCGAGATGCGCGGCGGACAGGACTACCGCAGCGACTTCGCCACCCGCATGCAGGGCAGCGGCCTGTGGGCCGGGCTCATCGCCCAGCGCTTCCACAAGGCTTGCGCCCGTTTCGCCCTGAACCAGGCGCGCACCGAACTCGACCTGTCGCAGTTCCGTCCCGGCCTGGCCGCCGGCCAAGGCAGCCTGTTCTGAAGGGGCGCTTGTCAGGGCTGGACGGGCTCGATGCTCAGCACGATGTAGGCGCCGCCCACCTTGTCGGCGGTGAAGCGCACCTGGTCGCCGGTCTTCACCTTGTCGAGCAAGGCGGCGTCCTTGACCTGGTAGACCATGGTCATGGGCGCCATGCCCAGGTTCCTGATCTCACCGTGCTTGAGGGTGATCTTCTTCACGGCCTTGTCCACCTTGCGCACTTCGCCTTCGCTGTAGGCGTTGGCGGGCGTTGCCGCGGCGGTGACGTGGTGGCTGTCGTGAGCGGACGTCTGGGCCAGGGCCGGACCGGCGGCCAGCAGCGCGCCAACGGCGAGCAGGAGATGTTTCATGGGGGTGTTCCTTTCAGCGATAAACCTGGTAGACCGATGACGTGCCGCCGCGCTGCACCAGCAGCACGTCGTACGGGTCCTTGCGGCCACCGTACTCGGGGCCGTCCATGCCGGGCGAGCCCACGGGCATGCCAGGCACGGCCAGGCCCAGGGCGCGCGGCTTTTCCTTGAGCAGGCGCTGGATCTCGCGCGCCGGCACATGGCCTTCGAGCAGGTAGCCGTTCACCAGTGCGGTGTGGCAGGAGCCGAACTTGTCGGCCAGACCGAGGCGCTGGCGATAGTCGCGCTTGACGGCATCGCTGACGTCGTGCGCCTTGACCTCGAAGCCGTTGGCCTGCAGGTGCTTGATCCAATCCTTGCAGCAGCCGCAGGTGGGCGTCTTCCAGACTTCGATGACCGGGCGGGCGCTGGTGGAAGCGCCAGCCTGGCCGGCGGCGGCGCCAACGGCCAGCGCGAGGGTGTTCAGGAGCAGGGTGCGTCGTTGCATCGTCATGGCCCTCATTTCGGCAGCACGCGGATGGTGCCTTTCATGCCGGCCTCGTAGTGCCCGGCGATCAGGCAGGCGAATTCAAACTCGCCAGCGCGGTTGAAAGTCCAGATGATCTCGCCGGTCTTGCCGGGCGCGACGTGCGTCATGTAGGGTTCGTCGTGCTCCATGCCTGGGTGCTTGCGCATCTGCTGGGCATGCGCTGCCAGTTCCTGTGGCGTGCCGATGACCAGCTCGTGCATCACCCGTCCGGTGTTGCGCACCCGCAGGCGCACGGTCTCGCCCTGCCGCACTTCGATGCGGTCGGGCGTGAAGCGCATGGCATCACTCATGCTCAGCGTGATGGTGCGCTGCACTTGACGGGGCTGGCCAGCGATGCCCCAGTCCTTCTGCTCGGCGACGGTGGTGTGCTGGCCGGCGCCATGCGACGATTGATGGGAAAAAGCAAGGTTTGCTCCCGTCAGCAGGGCGCAGATTA